>Ga0210059_1007311_pt1 | contig 17565 bp, 12 predicted proteins | sample Ectturendosymbi2_FD_188042 | JGI IMG/M metagenome (GOLD analysis project Ga0210059, IMG submission 188042) | Ecteinascidia turbinata endosymbiont from Florida, USA - Sample 2 (SPAdes) (version 2) | ecosystem: Host-associated > Tunicates > Ascidians > Unclassified | place: Key West, Florida...
CACCCCCACTTGTGACGCCCCCCCAAGAGAACCCCTAAACCAAAACTGAAAATTTTTTTTTTGACTCGAAACTACTAGACTTGCTGAATCCGGAGAGGGTTTGAACACCTCTCTAGCTGCAGCAGCTAGCGAGTTATAACAAAACAAACTCGAGCCAATTAATTGGCTCCGGTGGTCGTTAAAGGGTTGGAATTGTGTCTTTCAAACACAAGTAATATATAATATGCATTACATAACTTACTGTGCCATCCAAAATACATGTTTCATTAAAAAAAGTTATCGTTTGCAGTTGCAACATGTTGTCGAATTTTTTTGTAACATTTACCATTTGTCAGCCAATACTATGTATAAATCATGAAAAATCACGTCATTACTTGACTGTTTTGATATTCTTTATATTTTACATAAATGAGTAAAGAAGACTGTTATGGTCCTAATGGATAATTTATATTTTATTTGCTGAAAAGGTTTAATAAAAAAGAAATACATATTTTCTGTTTGAAAACATTTATTTTCTTGGTTGATCTTTCGTAAAAACTGTGCCTATATTTAGCATTTAAATAATTAAAAAAGGCGCACATTTAAACTTTGCCATGGGCGCTGTTTTGCATAGATACGCCACTGGGACTCAGGCCTCTTCTTACATCTAATACATAAGTAGACACACACGAAACAACAACATACGCACAAAATGTCAGTACATCAAAGAAATACACTCAGTAGACATCATGGTGTCTGATTCACTAGTGTGGAAGGATCCCTTGGGAAAGATACCAAAAAAGACATTTTTTGCAATACATGAATATATCAGTGGTGATGCGTGCATTTCACACCTAGGCCTTCAGTGGGTTCTTTCTAAATTAATCCACATCCTATTATCATCAGTATAGCTGCAAAAAGGCATCAATATTGGGCAGAAGCAATATATTGACTCAATCCATAAAAGGTAACACATGCAGTTAGAATAACAGCCAGTCAAGCAACAAACCCACATCGCACGATTAAAAAAGTGCCGCAGCAACAACTGACCTGGTGAACTGGCACTACCATTTAAAAACGCATTTTGCTCGCTTTAAAGCCCCTGCAACAAGCATTCCCACCAACTACAATTTGCAGTGCTATTCGGAGCCTGTGAGCCTAGGGGGCTGTACTATAGTTACTATTTTGAAAATTGCATATGAACCCGTTTCCTGGTTGTGATGGGCCCGATCCTTTCTAATGATGCTCAGATCCGGTCCTGAATTTCCAAAACTCAGTTCAATTCCAACCATTTTCCAAAAAATTTTGAAATTTTAAGACCAAGTCCAAATGAAATGCATAAAATTACCAAAATGCCGCAATTCTTTTAAATTAATTAAATCAGTCCAAATCCAGTCCTGATCCTAACTTTTTGAAGCGATTTACAGTCCGGATCCAATCCATATGAATTCGTTCTAGTCCGGGTTAGGGTTGAATTATCCGGATAACCGACTAACCGAGAGTTTTTTGCTATGCGATAACGAGATAAAAGTAACGTTACCATATTAAGTATGCATATTCTTTGTTTCCAGATACAGGCGACTTAAGTTCTACCAAAACTCCGTAATTATTATTTTAACAGAAGAGTTCTTTCGCATTGTAAGGTGCAGTCTGCGTTGTGGTTCATAAAAAATGCGAGCAACAAATTTAAAAAGCGCATGATTTTCTTCAAAATACGCTCGTACAGCGCGCGTGTGTATATTTGCAATAAAACTATGTCATCATTTTTTAATCAATTCATCACGCAAAGCTCGTGAAATCAATCGCCTAACAATCAGCGGTTTTTATCCAGATAACCAGTCAGCTAAAATACAAATATACGGATAGATCCGTTGCCGGATAATAAAATTATTGATATCCGATCCATCCAAGGGATCCGCTGTTCGGGTTGCCTGTGCTGAGACAGCAAATTCCCACCTGATATAACACAACTATCGGTATATTTTTTTTCGTTAATTTTGGTGACGGCAATTGGCGGCAGGTCTGAATGGTGCTTCTTGCCGGGGCGGTTGAGGTGAATGCTCTTGCCCAAGGAGCGCTACAGCAATTCACTCAGTGACTGTGGATCGAACACCCAACCTTCCAATTGAGAGGCGGACACTTTATCATTGAGCTATTGCCGCCCCGTGATTGCTTCTGCCATTTCTGTCCCCGATGAAGAAACTCTAGCCCACCTTTGTACATCGAAGCGATACTCTGTTAGCAATACTGGAGCTGCATTTAGATACATACTACGAAGCATTTGTAGTTCTAGCGGCGTATCTACGTTGAAGCAAGTACTCTTCCAGCGACAAAGTTCGGCCTCCACAAATTTTCGAACTCAATCACACTGCAACCAACATAATGCCCCACGCGACTGCTTTGTCAGAACATTTTCGGAAGTATATCCAGTTCGACGCTAGTGGGGAGAGGGTGGTGCTGGGCTTCCTATTTGCAGGGGCGGTACATCCCCACTCTGGGTTAGTGGTGTCTTGTTTCAGTCTATAAGTTTTTGTGAATGTGTACCTCGCGTATCACTGTTAGATCTCTTCTGAACAATCAAAGCTGAGACCAGACTTTTTTCAAAAGGTCTAAATGTAGTTGAGGGCGACCAGACCGGCAATGAAATAATGTCTGCACCCCCAGCACTTCAAAACAAACTGTATCGTCGAGGTTCGTTATTGTTTTACTTCGATACGGAATGCAACCCCCACTAGGAGCCAGCAGTAACACGGTAGATTGACTACGGATTAAGTTAAACATACAAATCTTGTAATACACCCGGAAACAGACTACTTCCCAGACGCAGTGCAGCGAGGAGTTACTGGCACTGCTTTTTACGTCTGAGAAACGCGATCGGACTTCGCAAGATGTCATTAACAACAGAAAACGTTGCTCAATATCAATGTTCCCTCTAAGCTGTGCGCGTGCGCACACAGCTTCAAGAGACTGTGCACACGCATAAATTTACTGCGCACAGACACATTATGCGCATGAGGTTTTGCATGAGGAGGATATTAGTCATTTCTAAAAATGTGCTCACACGGACTACAAAAAATTAGAGGGAACATTGCTCAATATGGTTTTTAATGATGAGGCGACATGGTGTTCGCACTCACCTTTACTCCTGCTCTCTTGGAAGAAAGATTTTTAGTTGTGGACCAGAATTTCGAAAAGGACAAGACAAATAGAAAAATGGGCTTAAAAAGAAACAACACACAAGCTAATGATTGATAGGGCTAGGACAAAATCACAGCAACGTTCCAATTGCAGAAGCATACTTCACATACCTTGCGGAGTTCTTCGGTAAGTTTTGCCTGACGTGCTGAAAGGGTGCTCAATTGTTGATGAGCATTCGGAGTCAAAAATCGTCTGGTTGAAAGCGTCGCCAGTGTTGAGCGATTCCTTGAGGTGGTTGATGAAAAGCTGCCAGCGAGGTCTGCGTCGATGTCAAAATCAGACAGGGTTAAAATTCACCGGAGAATGTGTCCGCGGCACTAGGCTGACATCGGGCTCGTCTGGATTGCCAAACGCGAATTCCTGTTATCAATCGTTATATTTCGTTGGTGTAAGACGATGCAGTCTTCTTCAACACTGCTGAAGCACTCTAACAAGCGGGGCCGAGTCGCGTTCAGGACTACAGGAGTTGATTTTTACAGTTACTACACATAATATGAGTTCCAGGCGCAGCATGATATCAGAGTTGGTCGTAGTTACCGTGAATCATCAATTTCATTAAAAAGTACAGTAGTAGACCTAAAATATTTCGACTAAACATCTCAGTACAGTTTGCATTTCATGAATTTTTAGATTACTTCTGGGTTTTGTGAATGCAGTCAAGCGAAATCAATATGACAGATCGCCTTTTCGATTTTTCGTAGTTATTACAGAGCAAAAAATAAAAGCCCAGTTTATTTGCAAGACCTACACCTCTTGCATATTTGCAACAAATAGTATAAACTAACTTTTCTTGTGTGGTGCGGATCAACACACAGGTGAAGTAAAAAAAATTAGCAAAAACAGCTTAATGCTTTTGACCGTGCCACCACAGGTTGTTTAACACTTTTGCATGACTTAACCATGACGTTATTGAAATGATGCCTAGAAAAAAGAGCGCCTGGTAACGTTAGGTCAGGAGCGAATTTTCGCCATCTTTACTGATTTAGTTGTCTGCTTATCTCAAATGTAAGGTGTATTACATAGGGAGCAAGTGTCGGGACTTCGCGTCCGTTCCACCTGTTTTTTACACGGGAACAAAGACTGCAGGTGATCGCTACATTGTGAACATTTGCACCAAACTGCATGGCGAAAATAAGTGCTATTTTGGAACAATTTAAGTTTGTGAAATGGTCCAAGTACATCTGCATAAAACAGCTTTGTATCTGCATTCATAACAGCATTGCATCTACACTTAGAGACGGGAGTCTGAGAAGAGGGCCATGCCCCCATACATCCAGTATCGCAAAACTTATGAAAGTTAAGCAAATTTGTGAATTTTCAGGGCAAGGAAATAATGTGCTTTTCTGGGCAAAAGAATAACAATCAGGCAAGGCTGGCGACAACTGTGGCATTGAATGTGCAAATTTGGGACATACTGGGAATGTTTTTTTAATGTGCGAGGTAAACTTTTTGTGTTGCACTGTGAATCGAAGAAAGCCAATGACTCCTTTCTACTCTTCAGTTTGGTTTTAGAAAAATTTTGTGGAAACTGTGTCAAGTATGTCAGATGAACCAAACATAATGCAGATGTTGCTTGCAACTTTCAGGCAAAGTCAGAAATGACGTAGTTCGACAAACTTATTGTTCAACAAAGATCTCACCTGCAAATAATCGCTTTGCTAAGCGAACATCGAAGTGCACGGCCGATACTTTACTGCACTGGAACTAATAATGTGCAAATATCTCGCCGCATTAACTATTCTACACAATGCATTCTGGAACGTTAAGGGCGAGTCTTGCACCACAGCGGCGACAAGTTCAAGGCTGAGGAAACTGCATTTGTCGATATTTTACGCAATGGCTGAACTGCTGGGCGGGAAAAAGTGAGCACACCATCATTGCTTTCAAAAGGATTAGATCGGGAAATTCTACACGAGCACGACTTCTCGAAAAGCGGTTTTTCAATAGGAGATAGGCAAGAACGAGTTATGTGTGCAGGTCAACTTTGCAACTACACACGCGAAAGCGCCTCTTAGCGCAGAAATTCTATGAACAAGATTAATTGTTGCAGGGGAGGGCGTAGTTTAAAAATTCCAAGCTGTTGAGGTCTTACCTGTAATAGTGCTTCACCAAGGAGCCCCATTGCTTGTTGGCGTAGTCCAGAAGCGAAGCACTCTCCCCCCACAGAGTGACTTGAGTCTTTGCATTGTACTCGTACAAGTCTTTTTCCTGAAAATTAAAAAAAATCAAGGCTTGCTTCACCTGAAAATTAAAAAAAGATCAAGGCTTGCTATTTACAGTTCTCAAATTCCTGGTGACGAAGCCTAGGCTTCGTCAGCGAAATTAGCAATTTAAGCGCTAAATATTTTCTTTACTGTCGTGAAAATTCAGAAAAACGAAAGTTAAACGAATATGTTTGCTAACACCACACGTGAAGTCCGGGGTAGATGCTCTCGTCAAAATAGTAGCAAAGTTCTCCCTGTAAGTCCATCGTTGCCGTAATGTTGTGTGAAACTTTGTTCTGGCAAAATCGCTACGTTTTCGAACAGTTGGGAGAATTTATAGCCAATGTTTGCATTGTCGAAGGCATTGTAACCGTGACGGCCTGACCCGCTATAAATCAAAAATCGCGCAGATGGCTGGTCGGCTTTGCAACGCGTGATGACAAACAACTCGTTTAGGGCAAACTGTTTAAAAGTCGCCATCAGCACTTAGGCTGCATATAAAACCATAAGCTGGTGAGCTGCATGCGTTAAACAACATAAAATTTCCATTAGGTGGAATCGAAAGTGATTTTCGCTGTCATGTAAATTGTTAAAAGACGTTGCGATGTGACCACAGCTACAATGAGTTTAATGTCCAAGATATAGCTTATGTTGCCGGACAACATGGAAATAACCGATCGCTTATCTCAAAACTCGGCGTTTTTGGATTAGTTGGTAATTTTATTGACCATTACTAACTTGGTTCCGGTCAGCAGGTTACGCGTACAAGTGCATTTAATTTGGATCCGCCTAATAACTTTACCACTCCGTCATTAAACCTGAATCCAAGCGACAGTAGCAACACCCCGTCAATGACATCTACCTCAGTGGATGTTCCCAGTGCACGTGCATCATGAATCCAGCGTCCCAACATGAAGTGCGCGTTAGTTTCAAGGATTCGATCCAAGTCATCAATGAGTTCAAGTAACAAATCCGACAACGCCTCAAACTGATCTTTTTCGTTTCTCTCATACTCCTGAAAGGTTTAAAGAAAAGAAATAGCGCTTTACAACAGCTTCCTTCAAAATTACACCTACTACATACATAGGTAACATTCCCAAGGAGCAACACGGTTGGAAACTTTGAAAAGGGTGTACATGTGGGCTTTCTACTCCAAACACGGCGATAAACACGAACAAACCTGATGCTCCACACAGAGATCTGCAGAGGAAATGAGCTCACAACCGAATCAATGCAGTACGTCTGGTAACATAGCGGATACTATTGCTTGGCTTTCGAAATTATTTTTTATAAACTCGAGTATGTCGCCACGAACTCACGTCCACCATCGCGTAGTAAAGGATCAGGTGGACTGATTGAAGCATCTGCCGCGTCATGTCGACGGCGTCGTAGGCCACAGTTTCGATATGAGCCAGGTGCGGCAGAGCTTTCATGAATCCATCCCACGCTGGCACGAAGCTGTTGAGCAATGTAATTGATCACGGAAGTTTGTTATGATATATCCACTGGAAATGTGCAAAGCAAACGTCGAATAGGGAACAACACCGTTTTTATAGTTCACTTGCGTTTTTTTCCGTCAGCGCACTGGTTACAGTTTCATTCCAGATCAGGGTTTTTAAAACTAAATGAATCGTTTACTGGCTACCAATCACATCTGATCTGGTATAAAAGCGGAAGGGGGTGAAAAGTCTCCCAGGCACAAGACATGACTATGCTGTGTTGCTATTTAAACCTCGAGATTTAATTTAAAAATATTTACGACACCTGTCCACACTTTGCAGCCAACCAAACTAAGCGCTGCATCGGCCATAAACGCGTTGTTTGTCAAAATTGCAATATATCAGCATTCCCGATCGCGAGTTATCAGTCAGCGAATTACTTTATGAAAATTTTTCGATCCAACGTTTGCCGATTCAACGAGAGGTCAAACTGGTTCCAGGGTTCCTACGCAATTTTGAAAATAAATTTCCAGACTTTTTCAAGACTTTTTCCAGACATTTCCGGACTTTTTCCAGACTTAAAATTTTCGAATGACCTACCCAGGTCAAATACAGGCACTGTAAAATTTACACGACATAAGTAAAATTACATCAATCTTGAATAAAATATTATGAAAATGTATGTCAAAAGATCAAGTCTGGAAAATTATTTTCTTTTTCCATACAAACAGATCTAAAAAAAAATTTTCCTGACTGGAAAATGACACAAAATTTTCCATGATTTTCAAGACTACGTAGGAACCTTGTGGTTCAAGGAGCAAAAACTACGCAGTCAAAAGCTGTAGCCGCTTTAGCGACCTTGTAACATAGCAGTATAATCAAATCCAAGGCACTTCAAAGTAATTCGTCTCGAAATCTGGCGTGCATCAAACATTCCAACGACAAACTACTCATTACCTGCTGTAATTATACCAATAAGGCAACTGGGAGAGTTTCAACGACGGTCGGAATACTATGGGGCCGGTTATCAGTTCTTTGACCGGAGTGCCAGGGTGCGTGTCATTAAGTATTCCGTTTCCGAAAGTCAGCCACGCACCAATAGCGTCTTCGTTTTCAGTATCGTACCTACAAAAGCGATAACATATTCGCTTGGCAAACTCTTGTCAAAATGGCAGAAAACCTGGTTTTGGGAAGCTAATTTTTCAATTTGGACGCGGCATAATGCAAATATAAACTAGATGACCACCGTAATTGGCGATTTTCATTGCTTCGCACTGCGCGAGGAAAAAACAGATTCTTCTGCTTCCAAGTTCTTCTGCTTCACTACAAGGCTGTGTACGAAGAATTGCTCAGAACACGTTCGTGGGGTGCTCTCGGGTAGCAGCATTAGGAAATTGCTTTCAGTAAATCGTTAATTACATGTGCCAGGTGATAGTCACTTCGAATATACGTTTATTTCATACTGACAGAAAATTATATCGTCTTTACCGGCAAACTGCTAGACTCTATATAGAGCAAAAAACATCGCCATGTTCGGTCATAGCCACACCAGCCCGATAAGGCAAATTCCTTATTTCGAAGTTATTTATAACGGCTGCAAATACTGATCACGCGCATGGCATAACAAACATGAATATTGGTTACTGCATGCTTATTTGCGAAATGAAAATATACTGCTCTTTTTGGGAGACTGATTTATACTAGGTTTCGCCAAAAACATACTGCCAACTACGAAGCAGACAAAACCAGAAACGGGCACGAGATGAAGTGAAAATGAGTTTTTGAGTAGTGTTGAATAAAAATAGTCATAAGCATTGCCTTCTCATTACGAATTCTCTAAGCCATAGCGTCAAATTGGTCGGCTTAGCTGTGAAGCCGGCCTCCAGCATCAAGTCGTATCCGATGTAGTTCTGGTTGATGCCCTCCGGCGTTATGCCTATTCCAACCATGTTCGAGCCGGTTGCCGTGAGCGTTTGCTGGGGTTGCTGCCAAAAAAGGGGTTTATTGAGAAGATCACGATATCAAAACGTTAAGTTTGTTCGAGACGCCGCGGCCTTCGCACTGATTATGATTTTGACGTGTGTTCAAAATAAAAGAGCAGCATATCTTAAGAATGTCGAAGTCTGCGCGTATACTCGTCACTCCTCTGTTGATTCTAAATGTGTTTAAAAATCGAAACCGTGCAACGCTGGAAAACCGGACAAAGCTTATATTTTAGGTCCCCACCCCCAGCAGCAAACACAAACAAAACTTGTGAAGCTTCATTGCGAAGCAATCCCTCAAAAAGAGGTCGCAAAGTAAACGAGTAACTACGATTGAGAAGTACCGTGTTGATGATGTCCAGCCTGCTGTAAAAACCGAGAGTGCCACCGCTATTGCTCAACAAGCACCAGATGAATGGCTGGCCGTAGTAATAGTTGGCTCGTACGTATTGCGGCCGGGCTGCAGAGTCCAAGTCGAGAATGAGAAGTCTTCCCTTGAACGGAAACACGAGTGAAACGCCATGAACTGCACAGGCACTTGGCCTATACAGCATTTTGATACACCAAAATTTCTCGCCACTCAACTCACCAGAGGCACTGATGTGACGAGTGCTTTGATTTGTGGTGTTTTCCAAAACCAAGCCGCGTTGACAAAAAGCCAATTCTGCATGAGCCTGGAACAAAACAATCTGCGTAGCAAAAGCGTTTTGTCTCCATCTACGCACATAGAAGTATTTGTTACCTTAACAAATTGGGTTTTCGTTTTGACAACAGGAGACTATGAATGTAGTTTCCTTCGTGACAGGAGACTATGAATGTAGTTTCCTTCGTGAATGTTTCACTAACTTAGTATGTCGCCGGTCGGTTAAAAATGGCTTGTTACAATTTAACAGAAAAGTTAGGGTGGGAAGATTTTTCAGTTTCGCAACACACTGGCTAGAGCCTTCAAACATCCCGCATGAGAACTTCGAGAGACGTCACCTATACGTAAAAACGATCTGCACGTGTGCATTCACGCGCACTACAACATTTTTCGAACAGCCTAATACCCAAAACTGTTCTAAACCAAAAACCAAACCTGCACATCACTCTAGTTTGGAAAATCATGCTATTCACGTAAAAACGACAGCAGCAAAATGAAAACACCGCACAAATTTAGAACCTGCACCAGAGGAAGTTTGTTTGTGAAGGATTTAATGAATCAGAACTACAATGACCATTCGTGTAACTTCTACGAAAGGTAGCGGTCTTCGGTAGCTTTACAGCGTTTTCAGTACAAAAAAGCATCAGCATACTCACGGGCCTGGTAACTGAATAAAAACATAAAAATAAGACTGAACCTAACGAATGTTTTAATTGCACGGAAGGTGCGAATCCCTCCAAAAAGATCTTTTCAAAATAAAAGATCCCTGAGCGTTGAAAACCACAGCTATAATTTGCACACAGTGTCACGAAGGAAACTACAGTTTGGCGCAGGATTCGCGGCAAGCACCAACGACAAACAAATAAACACCAAATGGTTGTATGTACTTTCCACGATGGGTGTAAGCAAGGAATCGATCAGCAAATTTTTAATAGGAAATCGATTTCACGTAAAATTACGCATCCGCAGTTCTTATGTAATTGCATGTCTCTGTACAGGCCTGTTAGTTATGCTACAACTGCAAGCAAAATGTGTTTTTGTGCACTCCAAGTCCCTCTACTCGCAAATCACGCGTCGGCGTGGCATCCAAATAACAAATTAAAAAACAATCAAGCCATTCTTTTACTTTTCGTGACGTCATTCAAGTGCTCAAAGTTGGTGCTAAAAAAAAAAAAACATCAGGAACAAAGTCCGGACTCAAAAGTTTAACACGAAATCAGCTCTATACTGTAGTTCAGAAGCCAATCGCAGGCGTTTACCATATCGCTTGAGGATCAGCGGCGGTCATGGCAGAAAACACGGCGTAACTAGCGTTGGCCAAATACGACACGTTGCTCGATCGCGGGATCATCTCGTTGAAAGTGTCAGCGTTGTAAATGTGGTTTGTTCCGTTGTACTCACGAATCTGCTCTTCAACAAACAATGAACCAATCGTCCTGAAAAACGGTGTTGAGTAACGTTATGATTGCAGGAAATCTCAGCCTGCTACAATGTGACATTACCCCCGGTAAGCTGTTTGACACGCAAGCTTTAACAGATCCATGCATTATACCAGTGGTTCCCAACCGGGGTACCGCGGCACCCTAGGGTGCCATTTGGAATGTTCGGGGTGTGCCGCGAGAAAAGATGTTTATCAATATATCATTAAAAACACATTTTCAAAATGTCATTAAATCTTAAAGCAAACTGCTATGGGTTCGCCAGTGGGTGCCGCAAATTTTTTTTCTGTAGGGTGCCGCACACCTAATAAGTTTGGGAAACACTGCATTATACACTTGAGCGAGATCATGTGGTGGTGGGCGGTGAGGTATGGAAGTTTTTGAGTTGGTGCTTGAAACTGTGAAATAAAGGTATTTTCTGACCCAAAGTGAAAGTCATCACAAGAGGATGAAGGATAAGTATGAGTTGATTAATGTGAACAGGTTTTTAAATATTACTTTATTTACTATTACGATATAGGAGTACCTAACTGCAAAACCACCTGGTTATTTCAGGGTTAGGGGATATAACATTACCAAGTTTTTTGCTTTGTTTGAAACAGGTTCTTGTGTTGTTGGATAACTATGGAATTGTGCCGTATGTATCCAGCTTCGCATACATGATTGCAATGAATCTACATTGTACTGTATGTGGCGTTTCGAGTTGTTGGAATGCTTTCCCAAATAAACATGAATGAATGGTAAAACTATAAAACGGCGAGATCAGACGCACAGGTTATGTGTAACATGCTTTCGACATCAAGTCGATCAAACGTTGATTCAGAAAGCAGATCACATCCTGCATTTGCGCAAGCAAATCACTGAAAAAACTTGCAAAGTGACTCATTTTTTGTAATACATTGCAGAAATGAGACAAACAATGTAAACATCGTGGTTGTATTTTTGTCATCTCACTTAGAAACCAAAAGCAAGCAATTCGCGAATTATTTTCTGCTCCCATTAAACAGACTACCAAAGCAAAACACCGTCGACTCCCTATCATAAAAATTATTCCTCATTAATGCAAGACACACAACAGCTTATACAGATGACAAAGTTTTGCAAATTGTCTTCATTAAAAACAACCACATGGTGCAAAAATCCATTACATTGTTTGAAACCTTACTACCTGGCAATGCAACCAAGCAGAAACGAAAAGGGAAGCCAAACGACTTCCACAAAAACAAATCAAGCTTACTTGAACAAAGGGTCGTCAGGTTCCAATAAAGTCGTACAAGAATACGAGCAGTTGAAGCCAGCCCAACCCGCTAGTTTGGACACCTTGGCCTGCGCAGCAAACAGCTAAATTCATTTGAAATGTTCGATTCCGTTCGATTCCGTACAGCCGAAGAGACAAAAGCTTGTGCTTCTATTGTCATACACGACGATCTCTCCGATGCTTTGAGTCTAACACTATCAACAGATTCGCAAAACCAGACAATGTCTCTATATTACTGGAGTTTTCCTTTGCAAGAATTGCTGCAGTTAGTGTTCGTTACGCTCTTAAGAAAACATTATTTTCGTTGTGGTCATTCAAACACAAGCGAACTGCGTTTTAACAAGCCCTGCTACTACTGTCCTTCAGGATAAAGTGCTTGGCCGTCACCTCGGGATAAAGCGTTGTAATCGCCGCAGGAACGTGACCGGCAAAGCCTGGGAGAACCGGTATCATTCCCAGGGACCTCATTCTCCGCAGAATCTTGTGCTGGAGTGCAAGCTGCTTTTTCCTCCACGAAGCAGGCAGTGGCCCGGCCCAGCCATGAATATTGCCCATTCTGCCCCTGAAAATAAATTTGGAAATGCAACAAATTCATCAAAGATTGAATTGCGAAATGAAAACCATGAAGTTTTCTGCAGTATGAGGCAGGTGTATTACATACAAGGCCCGTACACTGCTTTGAAATCACTCACTTCACAAAACACAGTGTTGGTCAATGGCAGCTCAAAAAACTCCAGAACAAAAGCGGGAAAAATCGCGCTTTATTATTTTATTTAGCTATGTGGATTTAATCAAGAGAATTTACTCCTTTTCACGGTCATATTAAAAAACAATCCACCAGTCTGCATTAACAGCAATTACGAATTGTGAAAGAATGAGCGAGTTCCGGATAACCAAATTTAAAACTGACATGTACTTCATGTGATTGAAAAATCTCAGGCATTTGCCTCATTTTTACGAACATTTACATGAAGTCAATCAATCGCCCAAAAGCATTTTTGAAGGTCTATTTTCGCGCGTACAAAAAGCAAATAGGCATACGATATTATCAAGCAAAGATAAAAAAAGTCAAATGAAAAAAATTGGCGTTTTGTTGAAGTGATAACGACTTAATTGTTGGTAACTGCATTGCTGCTGATTTGTTCAAAGTAAAATAACTTTTTACAGACACGTAACACTTCACGTTGGTTTTATTACATTTGCTTTTGTATCTCTTTACCCAAACTTGTTTTTTTGTAACTTTTGAACCAAGAAAGTTCGATGTTGGACATAACATTTGAACCAGAAACGCTATAAAAGCCAATCAAAAGCTCTAAAGACTCGGATTATAGCCTAGTTTGCAATAAAACCTTGAGTCAAAAAATTGGCTCTTGCGGTTGGGGCCCACGGCCGATGACCTCGGCCAAACATGCTAACCTACCCCACTTGTGACGTCACCTACAAAATACCCAAAATCCAAAACTTTCCAATATTTTTTAATGCCAACTGGAAGGCTTGCCACATCTTTTGAGGGTGTGAACAGCTCTCTAGCTCAATCGCCTGGCGAGTTATGGAGTTGCAAAGCGGCGCGGAAATACGGGCTCAACTTGGGGTTTCGAAGTACGAATATATCGTACACTGGCGCCTAAGGTGTTAAGTAGTGAGACTTTGTTCGAACACAGAAGCGTAATTCAGGATTGGCTGATCGTAACAACACAATTTGAAACCGAAGTCATGAACCATGCAAAATGTGCCCAAAGGCTGCATTTTGGACACAACTGTCAATACACAACGAGAATGCGTTCACCATGCAAATAGAAATGATAACTATCATAATCAGTTGTGTGCTGAACTTACCAAGCCAAAAATGCAGGACCAGCAAAATGTTTGTCCAGATCTTCCTTGGAAAAACCAAGACTTGTATATACTTTTTCCCATATTGCCTCTTGGCCAGTGAAAGCTAATGGCAGATTGATCCCGTTTAAAGCCATCCAATCAATTTCACGTTCCCACCTGAAAAGACTAGAAACTGATACCAGACAGTCTTAAAATTAAAGACTGCGATACCAATTCAATAATTTGACCAGCCAACCTGCATTTAAAAGTATGACAACTCTGTCTGGCCAACTCAGCCCAAAATCATTAGAAAACTGTAGCACAATGGACGTCTTGCAGGATATATGACAAGAAAATGTGAGTAGTGTGTTTTTCTGTGTTTGAGCGCCGTTTCTCTAACTCCCTAGTTTTGTGGGGTCTTTGCCAGTTTCCCCCTGTCTCTGTCGAAGCTCCTCTGTTCGAACCCTGTCGCCTCCCCTGTCACTTTGCCAGGTCTCCCTTGTCGGTTCCCTAGTTGGTTTCCCATGTCAGCCTGTCCTGTATCAATGAGCTAAGGTATTTATTTTGTCAGGTTGAATTATCCTCTTGTCGTCATTGGCAGAGAGAGCTATTTCAAGCGTTCAGAATTCAACAGCAGGTGCGCGTCATGTATGACTGCATTTGTGTAGCGCACACCTGCGTTTAAGTTTTGAGTTGTGGTCGTGACACGCCATCGGTCGCGTTTGGAAAGGGCACACCTCGTTTCGGCTTCGGCTTGCTTCACGTTTGACTCACTTGTTTGTGAACAAGAATATTTTTTGTGCTGCTTTGTGACGTGGTAGAAACTTCCAAAGCAAGGCATGTTTTGCCACGCAAGCAGTTCTGAACGTTCAGCCACAGAGTGTGCTTGAAAAAGATGGTAGCTTCAGGCAATGAGACTTTTAATTTAAGTTTTTGAATTTGTTTGTTTATGAACATACACACTCTGCAGAACGTTGGTTGATAAAAACAGACAAAACAGAACGTAGTAAAAGGCATTGAAGCTGGTGGAATCACAGGGCGACAGACACTTTTTGCAACTGCATTGAAGACAGAACCATAGGGTTACAGACATTAAATTAAGCAGGGATTTTGATAGAACGTCTGACTCAAGCAGTGTGCTCCAAACTTCACCAGCTTGGTAGCCCGCAAACTGATCAAAATTTATCAAAAAAGCTGTGTTTTTTCTGATGAAAGTTCATTATGTTAGGATTATGTTGGTAATCGCAAAAAAAAAGCTTGTTCACAATGGTTGAGATACTGTTGAGACATATTTTGTGCTTAGCCACTAGCTCTCTAATTTGGTTATGTTAAATTTGCGCTGAAATCAATTTGGGATGGGGGCAATTCAGTGCTGGAAGGTTATTTTGGCCTCATTGCAATTTTTTTCGGTTGGTTTAGCAACTGTTAAGGGGCGGTTGATATCGTTGGCTTAAACTGATTCCGCAATAGGGTGTTGTGAAGAAAAATGGTTGAAAAAACAACAGAAACTGTAAGTTGATCCACTTTTATTTCATGAAAATATGCTTCGACGTTTGAAATTATGTTTTCAGCTCAGTGTAAAACATTTGGCAGTAAAAAAGTTAAGTAGCTGAGTGCGCCTTTCACAGAAATTTTTGAAAGACACCATTTTATTCAACACATATTGCAGGATAAAAACATTGCAAAAGAGTGGAAATAATTTGTTGTTAATTACACAATTTGATAGATTTTTGCGTAGAGATTTCTTGTTGTGTGGTTATTTTGCTTAGACAAGTTTGAGGTATAATTTAAAATTGCATTGAAATGTTCACTTTGTCAGGTGTTTGAAATTCGCTACCCTCACTAGATAAAAACGTGAGTTCAGTGGCCTCACGCCTAAGGTGGTGTCATATAGCATTTTTTCTTAACAAGAAAAAAAAGGCTTGGGTTGGGTGCTAGCAAGTAGGGCAAAGTCCAGATCTTTTAAAAAAGACCAAAACTCTATTCAATCACGTTTCTGTTGTTTGTTGTATAACTTAGTCAGCATGCTCTAATGTATTTGTGTGAACGTTTCAAATAAAATGCTCAATTGCTTCAGATGTGCTTACTCTGATCGCTCCGTTGCTGTCTGTGCATGTTTCAGCTGTATTGAGTTGCATGACCTTGCTTTGTCCAATGATGCGCAGTTCATGTCTTAATAGTTTGTGAGAAAAATCAAACTTTTAGGGTGTGATGTTCATTTGTGACAAAAGCACTTTCGTCAAACTATGTTTATAGCCAAAAGACTATAAACATAATCTGCGTTCAAGCATTATCACCCACCCAAAATTCTCTGCCACAAATTCAGCAAGATTCATGTCAGCCAGTCTTTTCAAGAGATTTTCAAATGATTCTACAAAAAATTTTCTTCGCTGAAGTGCTTCGGTTTCAAAGTGTAAATTATTTTAACCCTTTTTGTCTTTGAGTCCTTTTGTATATTTTTAATCATAACTTTTGCTTTGTTAGAGTTAAAAATTGCCGTAACAATTACATGTTTTGCTGCGCCATACATTTCTCTCACTGTTTTTATGTCAGATACAGAAAGTATATTGTTCTTGTTTTCAACACTGAATCCAGGATTATAAATCGACTGCATTATGCTATCTTTGTCTGTTGTGAAACAGTCCAATGCAATGAACAATTTCGTGAACAGCGACTGAAAATAAGTTGAACTTCCCATTGCCTGAAACTGTTTTCTGGTCTGATCATCTCTCATTGTCAAAATGCAAATCACCAGACAATGTTGAATCACCAGGATAGAAGCCAAGGACAGTCAATTTCCACATTTTGCTTTTCATCATCTGTCAAAAATGCAATATTCATAACTTGACTCCCATCAAAAACTCTTTCAAATTTCAAACATTTTGCCAAACACTAAAAGCATTTTCGATTTCGTTCAATGTTTTTTCTTTTCCAAGCGAAGAGTAATTTTGAAAGTTATAAGTCAAAACTTTTTGCTTCCAAGGGGTGCAATACTTTTTATCTCCAATATTATCAGGCATAGCACAAAACATTTATTATAACTCTGAAAAACTTCCTCATTCACGAGCAACTGTTTCAGCCGCCTCGGTTGCCTCAGCTGGTTCAGTTGATTTCCTGAGCGACAATCGTTCAAGTCGGACGACACGGGTTTGCAGAGCGTCAACCTGGCTTGTGAGGTTGGTTATCAGACCCTGAAGATATTCATAATGAGAATCGGTATAGTGCTTATGAACAGCGTCATTGTTCTGAGTTGGATTCGCAAGTCCAGATATTCGGTGATTATTCATTTTTAGATGCCCTTGAGCACCTTCTGGAGTTACGTGAAATGTTCTCTTCCTAAGTTGATTATCTATGAAACCTTTTGTCGCTGCGTCGGTGTCTTCAACTGGTGCCCCAAGGTTCGTGATTCTTTTGTCATTGTCATTTTGATGATTTTCTGGCATTGAAGTTCCATCAACAAACATAACTCTGAGAAATATTCTCATTCGTTGCAAGTATCAGCTGCTCGTTTTCGGATCTCAGTGAATTAACTGCAGCATCCAGTGTTCTTTTGTTCACACCATCAGCAGGCGCTGTTGCATCGGCCAATCTGACAATTTTATGATCAT
>Ga0210059_1007313_pt1 | contig 17561 bp, 20 predicted proteins | sample Ectturendosymbi2_FD_188042 | JGI IMG/M metagenome (GOLD analysis project Ga0210059, IMG submission 188042) | Ecteinascidia turbinata endosymbiont from Florida, USA - Sample 2 (SPAdes) (version 2) | ecosystem: Host-associated > Tunicates > Ascidians > Unclassified | place: Key West, Florida...
TCAATTAGAGGTGGAAGAGCGGAAAATCTTGGCTTTTGGCCAAGTCCATGCAAACGAAAATAGGTTGTGTCAAGTCTTTCGCAGTCAAATGTGCGCATAAATGCAACTTCCTGCGCATAAATGCAACTTTCGTTGAAAATAAATGCAACTTTCTCACTTTTTTACTGCAACAAAAACTTGCCCTAGTTATGAGATACTTAAATCCTTTAACGCTCTATTATTATGGTAAGCATATTTTTGCTTCATGACCTTTTGAGTTTTGATTTCTGGACGAAGCAGAGTCCATGGTGTCGGTTACTCAAGTCACGCTTGAACCTCAGACGAGTAAGGGTATGTACAATATTCAAGTATGATTCGATTCTAGAGTTTGCGTCTACTCATTCTTCACGATTCTTAGTCAATAGCACATTACAGTAGGTCCTATAATCTTTACTATAAACATAACGCACGTTACTTGATATATTACTGTTGTAACGCTGCTAGATACAGTATTGTTGGATTTCGTGTATGACTGGTAGATACTGAATATTATAGTTACAGGAATAGTGTCCAATAATGATTTTAACTCAACACTGCAATTATCATCTGGTGTTAAACTGTTATCTTCAATTAGGTCTAGGTACAAAAATAAATATACATATAACATACAAAACATTGTTTTCGTAACTCCTATAATAGTTACTGTAAAAGAATACTACCCAGATATAATCTTAGACGTCCACTCCAGGCTTCGGAATCTTAGGCTATGTGTATCTCGAGATTTAGGGCTGATATTATAAGATCAGGTTTTCTAGCATTTAGCTTGTTGTCATCTGTCCTCAATCAGAAATAAAATTAGATATAATCAAAAGGTTTTTTTTAAGGCTTTACAACAAAAGACGTCAATATGGGTCCTTGGGTTTATTCCCTTGCGATGTGATTAAAGTCGTGACTATGACTTCTGTTAGTGTCGGGCCATAGCGCAAATTCGTTGCATAGATAATGGCTTGAACCTCATTCTCGAATGTTAAAAATAGTCTTATTCTATTTTGACGAATTATTACTAAAACGTGGGTTTCACCAGTGTATGATTTGTTTAACAGAAAGGATCTTGCCGATGATTGGCTACTAATAACCATTTTGAGGTGTAGCTCAAATCTCTAATAATTTGAGGTCTAATCGAATTGGGTCATATTGTCAATTGCAGAAGTTTTTTTGCTAATGCTTGAGTTTGATATATGCTCGCATAAGGTACTGGTATTAACCAAAGATTAAGAATTTCAAAGAAACATCAAGAACTTGAAAAAAATTTTTTCACAGGATGTATGTGCACGTATATTAACATATTTTTACTTTACTTCTAAGGATTGTAATCAAACGTGAGTTTCGCAAGTAGTTTTTCAAACGAGATAGAAAATAGAGGTACGTTTTATGTCCTTCAGTTAGGTCTTATCCTAATCCGTTTGTGTCTAGAATCCCTTTGTGTTAGAATTCTAGAATTCAAAAATCGGAGATGATCTACACCCGTTTTTGTATTCTGAATTCTTTTACTAGGTTCTTGGGCCAGGATTGCATCATCCGGGGAATTCCACTTCGTGTTGACTATATAAACAAGGCGTTTTGAGCCTACATCAGCATTCGAATTTTTGTTATGGACTACGGTAATCAATGGTGAAACGTACTATTGCTATTGACCATGATTGATGAAGAAATCTTTCAAAATGAACCGATCTTAACTCTTCAGGGTCGCTAGCTGGATCCTATTTCTGCCTTGAAATAGGCTAAAGATATTTTCAAGTGCATCGGGGTAATACCTCCATCGGACCTCGCTTTGTTTCGTTTAATATAGTTCACGGGAAGAAGACGTCAGTACCACAATTGGACCTACATTTGCTTCCATTTTCCAGTTCCCGAACAACTTCGTACCCATAATTCTTGGAATCTACCTCGATTTATAAAGGATTTTGAGACTTCGGGAAGGCAATTTATTGAAACCGAACCTACTGCCATAAGATTTCGGAGAAGATGAAGTCCTTTGTTTTTTTATATTCATTTTCCTATTTCACTTAATTTTCTCTGCCTTCTTAGTTTATTTTGTTGGTTTTCTTCTAACTTCGCTTTCATTAAACTATTCTATTTCTGAAATTCGTGTCGTTTTGAAATTTGAAGTGGTAGTATTGTAGTTTTGAGTTTATGGATTTTACTAAGATCCAGAACTGACAGGTATTAATTCTCCCGCTTCGATGATGGCTTAATAAAATTTCAACCTAAAAAGGGAATAAGGTTATTTAAGATAAATAAAGACTTATGTTTCTTTCTAAATTTCCCATAATTAAAATAGCTTCAAAAGGATCTTATTTCAAAATCAATTTCACGGTACAATGTTGGATATTTCTTGGTACAAGTCTGGATCGCTTTGTCATCTTATACGATTGTTCAAGCAACAGACGTAATGGTAGGAGACATTAATGTAAGTTGACCTTTTGTCAACATGAGTGTTTGAAGGCGATTTATAGATTTCAATTACTGGTATTGTCTAGACTTCAGATTTCATGCTAGACTTTGGTCAGCTGCCTTACTTTAACCAAGGTGTCTATGTTTTTAGGGTTTCCAAACAAAAGCAAATTTTCCTCGATAATCTTATTAGTAAAGATTCTATCATCAGCACTTTATGTATACCCTTTTGTTATCTTATTGCTATTCAGCTTACGGCTGTCTGTCTGAATAGACAGAGTCAAAACCACAAGGTTTCGTAGTCTTCTGGTATACGAGTATAATTTCAAGTCATATTGCATCAGCAAATGCACAAGTACGTCACAAAAGCGATAGAAATCAAAAACACAATGATCAGCTCTGCGTGGACTACGAAGAACTTTAAAACACTTTTCATCTACGGCATTCATTTACTTATTTTTTTGTCTGTCAATCTTATGTCAGTCAAAGTAAGCACTTATAAATGCACAGACTCAAAAATTGACGACAAAGAGTGGGGTTAAGAGGGTTACAGGCACATTCAAGATGCCTTATTTACGACCAGTAACAATTTCTTTATCACACTTCCATTCATACTTAAACAGAGAATACTCTCCTGGCCTTTTATTGAAATCGTGTTGCTCTAGAACATCTATCATGTGTATCCATTAGCATTTTTACTATTACTTACTATATCTTACACCTATAAAGATCTGAAACACAAAAATAACAATTCATAAACTTACCACTTGTTTCCATAATATTATAAACCTTTCTAATCGACGTCTGATCAAGTGACTTCTGTACTCCAATGGAAGTCACGCCTATTCTGTTTCTGTTTTCAGCATACAAGACTCTGTTCTGTCTAGATTTCCTATCGTCTGTGCTAATTCACATGTCCAAAATATGACATATTGTTATGTAAGTACACGAGAGTTTTTAAATGGCTTCACTCTCTCTCCATCAAAAGGAAAACGTCAAACAAGGTGACTACATGTGGTTTCGGTAGACAGCTTAAACGGATCAAATTAGATTACTTAACTTTGTTAAAAAGAAGTCGAGCTGAGATAATGCCCTTTTTATTTAGGCAATACCTCACTGGTGGCACCATTTTTATGTGGCAGTCCCCTTCTAAAGAAGAAGACCACTACACATTTAGGACAATTCCGCAAGAGCACTGGTTAGTGGAAGCATCCATGGCACGCCCAAGTTAACAATTAAGAAACTTAGACCCGCCGGTTTCGCTCGACACCGCTCAGTTTATCACAACAAAATTATATTCACTCATGGTTTTATTAGTATAGCGTTAAGCACTGCGATATACATCACAACAGAGGGTTTATATTAACAATCATTAATTAAAGCACGTAACATAAGTTACTGCAGACATCAGGGGTTAACAACAGGGGTTAAATACAAATTCAATTCTTTCATGGAGACAGAGAGAGCCCAAATTGTCAGTAGCATTTATAGCCACTAAATCGTAACTCTCTTTTAGGTAATCTGATCCATTGATGGGTCTTTTTGAACTAAACCAGTTTGGTAAGGCCCACTACTGGTTTAGGTGTTGCTGATGGAATACCCACGAGTTCAACTGATGATGAACCTAGTGATTCCGCTCTTTATATACACGTGAGGTGCGACACCACGGTCACGTGACAAATTTCGAGTGGTACACCGTGCAATAGCGACGTTGGTGGTCAATCGTAATTTGCGAAAATTTCGAATCGGTATTTGAATATAATATTTGTATGCGTTTTCATTATCAATTCTATTTTCAATTTAAAATTATTTTTCAATGTAATAGTTTCTATATCGTTTTAAGTTATTCTCTTCAAAAGGTGACTCATAATAATGTGCGAAGTACAAATACATCGAATAGGTGCACATAACAATTTTTTAGAGAGTTAAATTTCTTTAGTCGTTGTCTTAATGTTCGGCTTCGTTTGGCTTGGCATAAATTCGTCAGTAAACTTCTGAGTCGCGTTCTTCAGTTATCGAAGTCTTCATTCGTTGTTATCTCAGAATCACAAGACGTTCTATGTTGAGGGGCAAAGACGAACTCAACACAAGACAAAACACACGCAGCAACTAGCAAGTTGTCCGTAAGGATACCAATTGTGTTGCCAATGCAGGAATAAATTATGGCCATTTAGCGTTGCCAATACAAAAACAAAAACACAATTAAAATTGATCTGTCAAATATTTCATTTTGCGTATAAGATTCAGTGAGATTTCACTATTTGGAATGGTGTTAATACGCTTGAAATTACTTAAATTGTTTAACGGTGTGGCACGAAATTTTCCTATACACAAGACACAAGCATATGTGTGTTGGAAAAGGGGCAGGAATTTGAAAATTTCAGCAAAAACGGTGTTTTTTTAATTTCGAGTGGTAAAAAACAAATTTCAGCACTTTTGGCCCCTGTAGATAAACTTTAGGAAAAATCCACTAGTGCCCTCCCTGGAAAAATTCGTTCAGATGGCAGTGGCGTAGCCAGCCCAAAAATTTGTGTGTGCCTAAAGTGTTTTATTTTAAGCGAACAAAACTATTTTGCTTAGAAAAACACCTCTCAAAGCACAAAATGACTATATTTTCTGAAAATGTGGGGGGGCATGGCCCCTTTCGCCCCGCCTGGCTACACCTATGTCCGACGCCCATGCACACAACCATGTAAAATGACACCATTTTGTGAAAAATTGTGTTGTATTACACCATCTGGCAACACTGTTCAACAACACCAATGTGGTAAGCAATCCATAGCAGGGTGACATACAGTGCACGGTGTATTCTGCCAAACAATTACGAAATCCTGCCAAATCACAAATAATATATTAGAAACAATATCGACAAAATACTGCGAAAATTCTGCAACGTTTTTTTCATTAAACGATTTACGTTATCACTGGACTTAATACGGATTGTGTTGCTTAAACTTATGATATTTAGGAAAAAAAGTGGGGGGGCCAGGCCCCCCCATAAATGAAAGTGGGGGGCTAAGGCGCATGCGGCCCCGGTTCCGCCACCTTTGGTACCAGGCACAGACTAGTCTAGAATAGAATTTTAATGTAGTTACCACTTATCTATAGGCGGCTACTAACTCACTCCCTATGGGTCTACGCAGTTCAACAACAACTGATAAAGCATTTCAGCATTTAAAAGCACCACCACTGATTACAAAATCCGTTTTCAAGTTAAAAATGGTGGGAGTTAACTTTTCAAACTTTTGGTGAGGTTTTTCAATGTTTTGCGAAAAACTGCAAAACGTATGCTCTGTAGCAGCTAATCCTGACCAGATGGACAAAAACGGATGCGGTTTGTGGATTCAGCGCCCCCCAAAACCCCAAAATCCATTACAAACTTCAATCCCCAAAAATCCTGTATGCAAAAGGTCAGATAGAAGTTTGTATTCAACTAAAAGCTAAATCTGGTGGTACGAATGATTTCTAACAATTTTCTTTATGAAAATCTTCGGTTTATCCAGATTTTTTAGTCCGGAGATTCGCCACTACCGTACCGGATAAAATCTGGTCATTTCACATCTCGTAATCAGGATTTTTCTGTACTTCCACGCTGTTATGTCCTTGTGCACCAGTGGCGTGCAGAGGGGAGACGAACGGGGCGCCGGCCCCGGGCATCCAAGACAGGGGGGCATCCAAAGAGTGAAATTACAAAAATTTAAATGCTGTAACTAGATGGTTTTTCTTATTGAAAGTCCACTATTACATGGTACATGGATTTAATTTTTCGAAACTTCTTTTGTTGTCAACACTAATTTTGACATATTCAAATGCCAGTAATTCTCAGCTTCTTCATTACCAGGGACTTTTATTCTAGGTGTGCGTCGCACACCTAATCAAAGTGACAGTGACTTGACTTGTTCCAGATCGTGCGATCAAAGGAAAAGCACAAAAAAGAATCGAAAGATAATCAGGGTTGAGAAAAACCCGCTTTTTTAAACTCAACCCTCCTGTTTTTTTTAAATCCGTTTTTTTTTTAAAGAAACAGGTTTTGGTTCTTTAAAAAAAACAACACAAAAACCACATTCTGAATTGTTTTTATTGCATCATGCAATATCTCCACTTCCAGAATTACACAGCAATAACTTGTTATACCTATTATTGCATTCAACTTCGTGGGTAAAGAAATGTACTCCATCTTTGTTTTCGCAAAGTGTTGTTGGTCAGTGCAAACAGAGAAAAGCCAGTTTCACCTTACGTTTATGTACATGCCCTGATAGTTAAGCATCTATATAGTGTATTTTTTCAAAATATGATTTGGTATGGTCCAACATCAGAAACAGCTAGGGTGCAGAGAAGGCAGAAAAATTGATTAAAAATAAATCGATTTCATACAGCTGAAGAAGATAACCAGCAGAATTTACTCAAACATTTCGAATTATTATTCTCTTTTTTTCAAGTCGTTGAAATTTCGTTGCAGTTCGTTTTGTTTCAATAAAAAAAAATTACACAGTGAACTGTACAAGTGTGCTGCTTGGGCTATTTTACTTTTTACTTCATAGTAGATTTTTCAAAGGAAAAATAAAGAGTGGGATTTTTGGTGGGTTTTATTGCGTTTTATAAAATGAACCTTTAAAAAAAACGTGTGTGTTTTTGTTTGGGTCCAATCACATCAACACTGAAGTTATGGGCGTTTAATTGATTTTCTGAGCCAAATTTCAAAACTGTCCTATTTCAATGTGTTTGTTTTAGTTGATTTTACGATGCAACACTAGTTTCCCTTTCGTTTTTTGTGCTAATACAGTCGCACACCTGTGTTTGCAATATGTGCATCGTTTCAAGCTTCGTCATTAATTGGCAATTCTGACGGATTGATCACAATGGCTCACATACGCCCGTATCTGTTCTTTCTACTTAGTAACTGTACATATAACATCTACATAATAAAAAACGAAGATTTGCTTGTGTGCTTTATGCGCATTCTCAATTCTTGTGTAGATTACAAGTTTCAACCTGTCAACCCTGGGTGTCCGCCATCCCTGCCGCATACCTACTGATTGACGAGACATTCGCGCAGCCTTGTATTTTTGCAGTTGTGAACTGCGCTGACGTAGCACTGAGTGTGTTCTACTTCCCTGTTTTAAGCACGTTGCCGGATATTTTTGCAGTTATGAACTGCTCTGTCTTAGGAGACCGCTGATAATTTATGTTCATTGCAGTGACACATTGTAGCCAACAACGAGCAAAGAGAGTGCGTGTAGGATAATATGCACAGGGACCCCGGAAAATTGAGGCATGGCGGGGCATTTCCGCTTCTGACCTTTCAAAAGGGGGGCAACGGGGACGGAAATGCCTTTTCATACGTGTAGGAGCAGGCAAAATTTTGGGGGTGAAAAGGATGTATGCCCGAATTTCCCCAAACTTGACCGAAAAGTTTTTTGGGCCACTTTTGCCTGCAAATTTTTTCCAGTAAAGATCACGAATAACTTTTTTTGGTGTGACCTCCAAAAAGATGTTCATGTGTTTTTCTGCAAACCTTTTTTTTTTTGAAGTCAAGCAACGATGGGTGCTATTTTTACCCGGATTTTCAGAGATTTTGCCCAGATTTTCAGCAAATCAAAACTTTTGTGGGCGATCTTGCACCCCTGCGCTCCCATCTCCAACAACACTGCTTTTCATAACAGTATCACAGTTAATTTCATGGTTTATCAAGATCGACTTGAAACAAATTTATTGCAGCTGTTCGGGCACCCAGAAAATTCAGAATGATTTTCTATAATTTTAGTTATTTAATTTTGAGGTCAATATTGTTGATGAACAGAAACAAACATAATTGATAACGATTTTTGTTTTTTATAAGTTTCCATTGCCCTCAACTGTTTTACTGCTCCCCCTGATCTGCCGCTGCTCCGGCGTCCCTGAATATGCAGGTTGTGTCAAAAAACTTCGCCAAAACACTGGTTGCAAACGTGCGTATGATGTCATATTGTGACGTCACAAACAGTTTATATCCAGTGGCAATGACCACCAAACGCCACTGCTCAATACTAGTATTTAGTAGGGGGCATCCAATCAAGCAGTCGCCCCAGGCATCACCAGACCTATGCACGCCACTGTTGTGCACTGACTGGTCTCTAGAAAAATTCGGCAGCTTTTCGACGCAACACAAAAGTACTCACGATCACCAAGGAACGTTTAGAATTTTGACAACAGCGGCCGCAACTGTGCGCAGCATTCGACTAATCGTAGAGAATATTATTACGTCACACACGGGCATAGCATACAGTGTTGAACAAACGCTCAAGGCACGCAGTCGCACCACAGTTTCAGTCTATTGATCAGTGTTGATTGTGCGCGTGCAGAGCATTATCTCTGAGTGTATTGTGCTCGGCAGAGTCAGTCCTAGAAGGTGCGGGGCCCAAGGCACGACCTAGACGCGCGGCCCCTCTGAGCAGTGGTTTTATGACGTCGTGTTCAGTCAATCGCGTTACGACCATGGTAGAGCACAGATATAAAGCACTAACTAACACAAGAATTGAGCACGTTTGCTAACGTTGGATAATAGAAGAAATTCGTTAGTTCTCACTGGAGCGTTCTTTATCAACAATGAAATTTATATTGCGTTTCTACTGAATTCTTAAACGCAAGGTGTATCTGGCAAAAATGAGCAATCTACCCAAACACCATGGCGCGGGGTCCCAGAGGCGCGGGGCCCAATGCAGCTGCATCGGTTGCATCGGCTAAAGGCCGGTCCTGGTATTCGGTGGGATATCTGAAGGGCATTAGCTTCCAAATAGAGTGACTGCTTGCGTACCAGTCGCAGAAATCTCTGCGTCAGTCCAAAATCCCAAATTTCTGTGGAGTCAAGTAATCTAAAATTATTATGAACTTAAGATTGTTCATACCTGCGTGGATGTGGCGGTTACTAGTCTGATGTACCATTGCAAATAGGGAAACTTTATTTGGAAGCGCTCTCATATTGTCAAAACTGGTATTTGTATAAAAGCAATGTCACCAAGAGACCGCTATCTTTTTCGAGATCACCTTTCTGTTGGAGAAACACTGGACCTGAGCCTACTGGTGCAGAACAGTGGTGTACAGGATCCGGATTTTGGAGTCCAATCCGGCCGGATATAAAGAATTTTTGGATTTGGATTGGATATCGTTTTCGCTTCAACCGGATCCGGAACCGGATTATCCAAATGAAAAAACTGTGACAATGCAAAAAAACTGATATTGACTAATAGTTGTACCAGGAAAAATTATTATATTTCGAAATTAGCAACAATCTTTTTTTCTAGTTTTTCTCGGTAAAATGCAATGTTGCCTGCCGCTCGAGATCCTAGCTTTCAGACTGAAGACATCTCAATTCTCAAGCAACGTGCAGTTTGGAACTGTGTGAAGATGAGCATGATTCCATTGTTTTATTACGTTGAAAGCCGTCGTTTTTTTAGATGAAACAGGTTTCATTTTTGAAATATATTTATTACTAGTAGATCATAGTGAAATCTTGGTGTTTAAATAAGGCATTACCATAAAGTTTTTTTTCAGCGTTGAACAAAGCACGGATAGTTTTTCTCTCAACAGCGTAGTTCACTAGTCTAATTCAAAGTGGCCTTAACCTAAAAACTAAGAAATAGTAATAAGCATGGTGAAAGTGTATTGACATTTTGACCATCTTGTTGTAGGTTCAATTACACCTAACTGGCAATGAAGACTTGTGAAGTGTTGGATTTAAAAAAGAGTGGCTAGGTTGTTTATTCTAAGTGTAGAAGTGCTGGAAGTTCAGTCTGGAAAGAGTTTCAAAAAAAGGCTTTAGGTGAACATGGTTTCATTGGACATAAATTTATGGTACTCGCTTTGTCATATTAAAAATAATGTACAAAATAGCGGTTGGCATTGCAAGGGGTCCAGCTGGTAGATCAACACAAATTTAGGGTCGTTGCAGGTTATCACATCTCCATTAGAGCATATGAGAATTGTGTATAACTACAACATCCTATAACATTTAGAAAAAAAATTGTGCACTTCTTGTCAAGATCAACCATAATTGTGGCGTGCGGTTGTAGCCATGGCATTCGTTGAATTCAAAACAAAAGGTTGGCAATGAGTATATTGCCTCATGAGGCAAAAGCACTGCTGGAACTAGTTTGCTTTTAGCCTAACACAATTGGTTAAAATGGTTACATGACAAGTACGGAACGCATGACCTGCTTAATTAACCACGACATCTGTAACGGCTTAAATCCAATGGTTAAGTGTTGTCATGGTTTCAGTGCTGGCAAGCTGTTTGTGGCTTCTTGTCTGCGTGAACTTTAGACTAAACCTTAACACTAAATTATCCTAACCTTAATCCTGAACCCTACCAATTGTTGTTTTATGTATTGCCCTTATCACATGACCACTTCAAGCAATAGTATCTGACTTACGGCAAAATAACCACAGCCCAGCTTTTGCCTCATGAGGCAAAATAGACACTACTAAATATGTAGCCTAACGTGCAACTCAGTGAGCAGTTTCGGATTTGGATTGGATGTCGGAGTCCATAATTTTTAACTTTTGGATATGGATTAGATATGGAGTTTATCAAAAAGTTTCGGATTGGATCAGGATTGCAAAATTTCCATATCCGTACACCACTGGTGCAGATAAAGAGTTACGTCTTTATATTTTTTCAGCTTTACGAAATCCTTTGCAATTGCTGATCCTAGATGAATTATGAACTGGTAAGGAATCAGTCTGGTCTAACAGGGACCGAGTTTGCTAGAAAACTTTGGGGGGACAAACTTTGTGTGGTATGCAGGGACGGATTTAGGGAGCACGGGGCCCTAGGCCATCTTAGTTTTTGGGGCCCCAAAATGTGACCTATTTGGCCGTTTGTCTGTAATGCGTGAAAGTATGCCCCTCTTATGTGTGGTAACCCCTCTAAAATATATCTTTTGTTGTGCCGCCTTTGCTTCTACAATTGCGTTAGATCTTCGAGAGAAATTAAAGCCTTCCCTGCATTCTTCTAAAAAACAAATAACATTGCAATCTTTTCTTGGATTTTATAGGTTTTTCGTGTAGTTCAGAAATTCTCTTCATTAAATTCTCGTGATTTCTAACGTTTTTATTAGGTTTGGTTCTCGGATGTATACATTTTCATGCGGGACCCTGATTAAATTTGTTTATGAACCATTATACGTCAGTGGAGTTTTTGTCAACATTTAGAATGTCAACCCCCCCTTGCGCAAACGCAAAGCCCCCCTATTGAAAACTTCCTGGCGACGGTTCTGGCCATAGGCCGATGGTAAACAGCATGAAGACAAGTTTTCCACAGCAGCAAAGTATTGTCGCAACATCCTCAGTTAACTATATGAAGCAAGCCCAATGTAGACGCGTTTTTCCAAGTAAAGCTCACGAGAAACTGTTCTAGCTGATTTAACTAACATATAGAGTTTCAACAAGCAATCACTGTTTGCGGGGTATCTTGTAAAAACAACCAAACGTAAGATCCAATACTGACAATATTGTTTTTCATCGAAGTTTTGCAGTGTCTGGCGGTCTTGCGTTGTTGCGAGCTTTTTGTTAGTGAAAAATTGAACATCAATTAAGTACCGTTTTTTTTCTTTGTCATTGTTTTTGTGTAACCTCTTTCACACAGCCTGCACCTCTCTCACGCCCAGGTGCACAGTATTGTCTTGTTGTTACTGTACTGATAAGTCTAGAATAGACATATGCATTTCCGCCCGTGCCAAGGTAAATTGTGAAGTTATGCATCTGCGCAGTTTCGAAAATTGTTAGTTAATATTGAGCCGTCATCGGAAAGCGTTGCGCGGGACCCGCAAAAGCGCGGGGCCCTAGGCCATGGCCTATTTGGCCTATGCGTAAATCCGTCATTGGTGGTATGCATGCTGTTGTGCATATCACACAAATATAATATTATTGTTTGCGTTTCGATGGCAAAACCATGGTAACTCAATCAGCGGTAGTCAGTGGCGTAACTAGGGGGGGAAAGGGGAATGTGGCGTAACTAGGGGGGGAGAGGGGAAGGCACACCGGTGTGCCGCGGAAAAATTTTATAAGAACATCTGAACATTACAGTTCTCTAACACAAACCCTATAGCTTGACTTTTACTGTGCATTTGTGTTGTTTTTGTGACGTCAGATTTGAAGTTTTCACAACTGCATGGTAGGCCTGACGTAGAGCAATAATGGTTTGCGAAGGTAGAGGCTTTGCTGCGTTAGTGAAACGTCAAAATCCCGTCATTCGAGTTACGCACTGCTGCTTACTTTGGGAGCCCGGCCCATAGTCAGGTTTTAAGCTTTGGGGAACAAAATACATTTTAGGTGGCAAGATTGTTGTTTTTATCAGTTTTATCACTTTATTTTAAGGAATATGTTAGGTACCCGGTATGGACCTGCAGGGACCCAAAAAAGTTTACCATTTCATAGTATTCATTGCAGTATCCGTTCAGATATTTCGCTTGATAATTTTCTATGATTCTAGGGACCGATTTTCAATTCTAGGGACCCAATCGGGTCTCTGAAACACCTTAAAAACCCTGGTTTTTATTGTATGTTTAAAACAAATTTTTCTGGACGCAACAAATTTGGGGGTTATGCTTCCCCTTGGCTACTGGTCTGAGGGAAGTCCTGATGATCAAAGTTTTACCAAAGGAATTGTCAGAAACGATGAACAATGTATCCACATTGCCAACTTTGTTGAAGTAAGAGCTTTGAATTAACGAATTTTTTCGTTGCTATGCGAAGAATGGGATCAGAACATCAATCACTGCTATTTTGATACGTCTGTTCGTTGGCTTTAACGGGGAAAAGTTCTCGCAAGACTCTTCGAGCTCCGGCATGAAATAAGTCAGTTCGTATTAAGTCGGAACAACCATCATGAACACCTTGAAGATGATTGTTGGATTGCTAAACTTGCATATATGCAGGCACGTAGCCAGGAATTTTGATAGGGAGGGGCAAACCACAGCCAAGTCTCAACATTTGATTATTTAATGCCCCTTGTTTTCGAAGCATCATCCATGAAAGGTGCATTTTTCTCGCGCTTTAAAAAAAATAATATGTTCAGATTTATACCAACAAATACACAGTCCATTTTCGTTGAATTGAAAAATTTTAAAAGTTTGTTTTTAATGAAGTTCCAAGTTTCTATTTTGAATGAAAGCCACCATTTGCTCGTAAAACTTTCGTGCAAGAGTGCTTGCGAAAATCTCGATGTTTTATGTATGCCTTTTGCAGCCAATATTGCAGTTGTCACTGTGGCCGTCATTATGATTGTGTTTTTATATCTACACGCTTCTGATGTACACCAACACAGGTTCAATCGAAGCCGAGTACAAAACTTGCGCGCATATAAGACGTGGATCTTATCCAATTCTTGACCGGCTGGTTGACGTGTAGAGCTGATAACGTAAAGGCTAGAATACCACGACGCGTTTGAAAAATGTTTGGATTTCATGTCATTAAATACTATGAAATGCATTTCACAAGTTACAAATGCCCTCTCTACAAACTTGCATATGTTTGACCCACGCAGTCTACACAAAGTGTGAAAACAATTATGTTTGCGAAAAGGAAGCCACAATCTATTCTCACAACGGCTCTGCAGGTTTCCGTAACTTAAAACAACAGTGGATTAGTTGATCTAGCCCAGTATCGGTCGAAGCTCAAAGGGTGACGAAGGGTCAAAAATGGGCCGTGCCGAGGCGAGCGTATAGGTACTTGAGAAAAGAGTGGAATACTGACATCAAAAACGAACTTAGTAACTTAGACTACTGCCAAAGATCACCGATACAATCTTTTTTCATTAGCTGTTTGAGGCTTGGGTTGTTGTTTGAGGCGTGTTCACCAAACTCAGATTTGGGTAACGCTAAAAAAAGTTTGGGAACTGATGATTCTGGCCACTGTGGCGTAAACGGTTGTATTTTTTTAATCTATGAGTGTTTAAATAACAAAATGCAATTGACTGGGAAAAAAATCAATTTTTTCATTTTAGTTACATGCTTTGACGGCCGACGCTCCCGCGGACCTTAAAATGCCCTAGCTCAAACCCTCTGTCCACGAAGAACTCAGACGTGCAAACAAGTTACCGTAACGCGTTAGGTTTCTAGCGTTAATATCACTTAGTGTTCCATGTTTCGTGGGATCTCGAGGTTTGTCCTTTTAGAGACAACATCACTATGGCTGCAGTCAATGTTACTGACCTTAGCTGTCAGCAACAGGACCACTGATACCACATAAGGGATAACAATTTTTATTAACCAGCAAGGTACGCATTATGACTCTTTACATCCAACACAACCATGCACATGGAAAGCATGACAAGCACGAACAAATGACACCTATTAATATGTACCCCCCTCTCTACGGGATTTTTCTAAGTATAAAATCATGAAAAATTTTGGCAGAACTTGGTTTCCTTTTTGAAGTTTAACTGAATTTTCCTACAAGTTCAAAGTTAAGTAAAATTTTGTCAGAGTTTACTTCTTACAGAACATTTTTACGGAGCTTTGTACTTACGGTTTGACTCTGTGTAAATCTCTAACTAAAATATCAGTATACGTCCCTAACTATAATTCAAACTTGAATAGGACCACCACTACTACCCGTGGCCTCAAAAGTCCTAGCCTTCGTGCCTGGAAGGTCAGGTAAATTTAGACTTGGTTCGGCTACAAGTGTGTTCTGGTTCACGAATTTGCCAGACCCCACAAGTTCGCCTTGCCGGTTGAAGTCAGAAGACTCAACTAACTGTCCTTGGAACTTCATCGATATTTATCAGATTCTAAAGATATGGAATTTTCCCTGGGCGCACTGTGACATATTTTGTGACATATTTTGTGACATATTTTGTGACATTACGTCACCCTTACATCATTTCCTGGCACCCGCTCATATGCACATTGCTTGACAATAGTTACTTCATTTCAAGGCATACACTCCCATGTACATTGCTTGACATGCAAACCACTTTTCGTTAATCGACATTTAAAAACTCTTGTATTAGTTCCATTTCTTGGGCCGTTAATTGCGGATGTTCTTCGTACAAATATTCGGATAACTCCCGGTCTGTTTGACGTTGCAATTCTTGTTGTCGATTCTCGTGGTCTGCTCGTTCAGTACTGTCTTGAATGCTTGCAGCCGTCAGTGTATTAAAACAGTCCGCATTTGTCCAAGAATGAGTTACCCAATCTTCACGAATACTGACTAGCGTTGGCTTGGTCACTCGTAAATGTCGCTGAGTATATTTGAATTCGACTTCATAAGTCTTTTTTCCTTGCTTTATTCTTACATTAACTTCCTCGTTCGGCTTCATAGTGTGTGTGATCCAATGAAACAAACACGCCAATACTTTCTTTTCTGTCATATCGGTGAACGGCTGATTCCCTTCGCTTAACTCCGTTATGCCGAATCGGTTTAATGATTTTTTTTACCGTAGCGTGGCCTTCCGAACATACTTCCAGTAAATTGATTATTTCCATTTTTAATTATTACCTATCTTCAACGGTTGTTCATAGCCGTATGTTTGAACGCCCTGTGGTTTTTACAACGTTTCCCTGTTTCCGTCCTGCGCGGTTGCAATGACGCGTGTTTCTATGTCTAAGCAGTTTTGATCATAGTGGTTCGCATGTCAAGGCACAACGCATACGAGACTCTACGCACACAACTCTCATGCACATAATTCATTATAGTCTGGTTCAGATGATCGATTTTCCTCATCACTTTCTTCAAAGAAAAGATTAATTGTTTCATCGTCACTGTCTTTCTCAGCTTTTTTGTGAATTTTCCGCTTGCAACGTGTTATGGTTTATTTTAACCATAAAACAATATGAATGTTTTCTTTAGATCTTTCCGAAGTAACAGAAGAGTTCTTTCTTCCATATGTCATTATTTTACTGTCACAACATGTTGGGGTTAAGTTTAACCACAACAATGCGCTTTATCGATGAAACAGATTGCAAGCTATCTGTAATGGCAGTGTCAGTGTCCTCAGCACTTCCAAAATGAAAATCATCTTCCTACTTACGTTAGATTTCGCTGCTGAAGCTACCCGTTGCAGGGAATGGTTTCACGTTTACAGGAGGGTGGCAATTAACATTAGATGAAAGTTGTAACACTTTTAGACCATGCACAGGTCGGATTGTGATTACTTGACCAAACCTTTTTTTCTCGCCGGAAAGTTAATATGAAATCATTGATGAAAACGGTAACGCTCAACATGATTGTGATTAAACCGTTACAAGGCAGTTTTAATCGTAACAAATAAATATCTAGAACGAATGTTGTTGCTAAAGAGTGTCTATGGCAGAGGTCTCAAACACGCAGCCCGTGAGGGCATTTTGTGCGGCCCTCGATGTTTTTTTGGACTTTTGAAATAATTAACATTTAGGTTATTTAGTTTATTCATCGGTGTTTAAAAGTTCTAGGCCAGCGAATCAACAAGTTAATTTAAAACGAACGTAGAAAGGGCTCTAGAGATAAATTCCCTATAACTCACAATACTATTCGCCGTAAAAAAGATGTAAAAGCTGTTTCTAGTACGGCACATGAGGCTTACTTCACTTGAACCAAATTGTCACTTCTGTTACTTTGCAAATGGCTTAACTGTTAGTAATTTTCTGTTACTTTTTAAGGAACCGTTAGTTTTTGCGCACCTGAAATAGTCATTCATAATTAAAACTAGGTATATTTCAAACATTTTCGCCAATAATCTCAGATGGTTGCCTCTGATGATAGGTTGACTCATCAAATCTTTGCGAGAGGGAAAATGAACAACGCTATTAAAACACTAAGCAGCACACATTTGCAATTACGAACAAAACGTTCCCTTCAGAAGACAAGTAGTAGTAACTATTGACAAATCAAGAGTTTTCTTAAGGTTTGACCTTGCTGACCACAAAGACGTTTTGAGAGACCGCAACTGTTTCATCGGAATACCAAGACAGTCGTAAAACAAGGTTTTGGTGTATTTTGATGGTGGTAGTAAAGCGAGTTTATACTGTATTTGGAGAGACCGTTGGAAAAATGTGAGAACCGTTTTTGTCTCTCAAAGCAACTTGAAAAACACTGGGCTCCGCGCCGGCACTATACACAAGCAGCTTCGATAGAAAGTGTAAGTTTGCTTTGGTAAGTGGGCGGAGCGCGGG
>Ga0210059_1007314_pt1 | contig 17560 bp, 14 predicted proteins | sample Ectturendosymbi2_FD_188042 | JGI IMG/M metagenome (GOLD analysis project Ga0210059, IMG submission 188042) | Ecteinascidia turbinata endosymbiont from Florida, USA - Sample 2 (SPAdes) (version 2) | ecosystem: Host-associated > Tunicates > Ascidians > Unclassified | place: Key West, Florida...
AGCATAAGCGAAATTTAAACCAGTCCAATCGCCACGGCAGGCATTGGTGAGCTCAGCCCTTCCAAATTTAAATATGAAACACTACAAATCAGTAAAGATTTTATCAAACTTTCAGAATGTCAAGTCCCCTTGCGAAAATTTAAGCCCTCTATTCAAGACTTTCTGGCGACGGTTCTGATTTTTAAGTCCGCATCTTTTCACGCGATAGTTTAGTTGCATTCGATTCTTACCAGTCTGAAAAAGTAAGAAACACGCGAATAGTGAACAATTGAAGGTTTTCTATAGGCTTTAGAGGAATCAGCCGATTGGGCTCTGCTTTCTTCTTTTTGCGATGTTTCAAATTTGCGCATATCTGTATTCAAGTAACTTCACTCCACAGTAGTAAGCAAGGAATCAATCACAGATTTTTATCCCTTGCTTATTTCACCTGGGGAGTGAAGTTACGCGAATCGTGAACCTAACAGTTACAACCATTTGGCTGCGTTTTACGTGAGGTGTTTTGCTCGTGTGTGTCAGATATTTATAGCCGTGGTAAGAGAGTTGGCTTCCTCGAACAGTTCGTGCTCTTTCCCCTGAGCGACGTGATGTTCCGGTTTGCAATCACTAGCTTATGGTGAGATTGCCCTTTGCGCGTGGCCGTGGCCCTCAATTTTTCCAGAGTAGACGCACTCCGCGCTGTCCCCATGCGCTTCCCCAGATGCGTAGCGGGCGCAACGTGGGGCCTCTGCTTGTGGATAACTGATGTGGGAGACTGTCGTGGATTTTTGAACGGACCCCTCCGACTAAAGCCAGAGGGCGGTCCTTGCTTGCGCGCGCGACGACCGATGTGCGATGGTTTTGATCATTTTTGCGCATTTCATAGAAGTTGCTGCCCAAATTATACCATTGGACAAAGCGGTCGTGCCATTTACACTGCAACTTTTGAATATCATTGGCTACTGCTTGGAGGCGTTGCTGTGGGCACATTTATGTAGGAGCAGCCTTGCATCGAGTCCACTGCTGGTGCAGCTATGCGGCAATCACTACACCTGAGAAGGGTTACGTATTGCGCTATCACTTTTCTTAAGTGGTCAGGACGGACGATGTATTTGATCCCTTTCTGCCACAAGCCTCTTGCAAGAGGAGTCAAACAAAACCCTAAATAAAACTTTCTTGAGCGAAGTGTTGATATTCTGACAAGCCTATCAGTATGTCACTGCTCATTTAACATTCAGTATATAAAAATATTTCGCTGCTAAAGATGACATATTATATTACATACATGCAAGTTTGTTCATCATTACCCCTTAAATGCAAGATTTGTGCCAAAGGATACCAAGCATTTTTTAAGTAACATTTTATTAAATTTCCATCGTTGCAAAGCACATTTACAGTACTTAACCTTCCCGCTCAATTAAATTCATTTCATCTAAATTTGCAGCACATGCACAACACATACAAGTGTAGTACATGTCCAGACATACATAAAGACTTCAGTGGCAGCATTGCAGCACATGCATATCATGTACAAAACGCTTGAATGGCAGAATTGTAGCATATGTACAACATACACAAACCCTTGAATGACAGAATTACAGCACATGCACAATATATACGAACGCTTGAATGGCAGAATTGCAGCAAATGTACAACATACACAACTCCTTGAAGTGGAGAATTGCAGTACATGCACATTATATACCAGGGGTGGCCAAACTGCGGGTTGCGAGCCGAATGCGATTCTTCGAACATTTTCATGCGGCTCTTTGACCTTTCCGAAAATTTATTTTTTTTATTTTTTATTTATATTGCAAAGCGTAGAAATATTGTAAAATGGTACGGTAGTAGCTAGCGTGCCGAACAGTATTACTTTTGCATGTCGTTCTAAAACGAATTATGATGTCACAGAAGCGTAAATTGCTAACAAATTCGTGTTCTTCAATTTTTTATGTTGCGGCTCTTTGCAGTTTCGGTTTTATGATATGCGGATCATACATAGAGCAGGTTTGGCCACCCCTGATACATACAAACGCTTGAATGACAAGAATTGTTTTTCTCTGATAAAAAGCGATATATTCGAATTAATTGACAAGGTTAGCCATTTCCTTTTGATGAAACCACGACTACTTACTCCCATCTCCTTCAGCTCTTTCCACAATTATCTGATGCTGCTGTTCTTGGTTCTGCTCTCGCCGATCGTTCTGTTGCTGGTCGTTTCCTTGCTGGTTGTTGTCTTGCTGGCTAATTGCATTCGCTTGATTGCCGCCAGCTTCCGCATTGAGTGCGTTGTTTTGGTCGGCGATCCTTCCAGGCCTCACGTCATGCGACGCAGGCGGATCAGCTGGAGCGGCATTTGATGCTGGAATGGCAGCAGCTTGGCTTTGATCAGGTGCTGCTACGTTGGCTTCTTCATTGTCATCCTCTTTTTCGCCCTTGAAGACAATTTTCTTCATTACTTAAACTGTCGACTAGCCTTTGGTGTTTTGTGTGAAACAGAATTATTTGCAAGGAAATTACATAAAAGATGGAAAGAGGCCATTCAGAAGTTATTAAATATTTTTCGCAGCGACGAATTTTTCGCAATGCTATTTTTCGCAATTAAGCATTCGCAACTACGTTATATAACACCTTATTTAAGAAATAGAGTACATACGAAAATTATTTCATGTCCATCTATGTATGCAGTTTAATCGATATGTCAATGTTCATACCCATCCATGTCATAAATTTTCAGATCTAAGAAAGACTGGAGTTTGATATCATGGATTGTGTTTTTAAATATAAGTAGTTTTTTTACAGATTACAGGTGCTAACAGGTATTTATACGCTAATAGACAATCATTCGTATTGAAAAGCTTTTTGTACAAAGAAAACGTTCAAAACAAACTTGTTCTTGTGGTCATACACAATCCATTTCAAATCCAAAAAATGCAAACATAACTTTTCTTCAGCCATTTTTAATTTAAACAATGCAGTTTCTTTAAAGCAGTACTAACATCTGAGTGCTCTGTCATGTGCACGCCGAATTCTCCAGGATGGTGGAATACCTCGCCGCAGACAATGCAATCAAATAATAATCCTGATCCCCGAGTGGCCCTTCAAAGGAAAAAAGTCGATAAAAACCTTCAGCTCAAAAATATCTTAGATCATGAGATTTTTTAAGTCTGACGAAAAACGTTGGTGTACTGCATCGAAATATTTTTTCTAAACCAGCGGTTCCTTTTTTTTGTTGACGGCGCCCTTTGAAAACTTATCAATACTCGCGGCGCTGTAATGAAGCCAAAATTTGCAAATTTCAAGTTTTACCAAAAAATTGTATTCAAATCATGTTCCTTTTTCAAAATGCACAAAAATGTCAACGTTTATTCGCAAAATACTAGAAAACGTTTAATGCGAGCAGTGAGCTTGTTGCTCTATGCACATTTTATCAAACTGCGGTGCAATGTTTGATATTGCAACACGCATGTCGCGTTCAGCGTCAATCTTGTTGCGGTACTTTGACTTGATTACTGGTACCGCAGAAAAACCGGCTTCACGCAAGTATGACGTTGCAAACAGCACAAGAACACGGAGAGCTTTACAGCCTACAAGTGGAAATTCAGATGGAGCTCTAACCCAGAATGAAATGAGTGAATTAGGGTTGTGTATGCTTTTCAAAGTGAGGTCAGAAGAAAGATCGATAAATTGTTCAGCTTTCAGAGATGTAAACCCCTGGGGTGCATTTGCATCATCAACAAAAGGATTTCTTATCCAATTGTGCTTCTCCATGTCTTCAGAAAAATATTTCTCAAAATACAAGATTTGAGCATCCAAATGCGAACACACCACAGTCTTCATATCACACTCATCGGTATTCTGCAGGGATAGATTGTCAGATTGCGAGTTTAAATGGGATTTTAAAAGTGGCAAATTATCACATCGCTCGTTCTTTATCAAGAGATCAGTTTTCACCACTGTATTTTTTTTAAAGGCTGTAATTTTGTCATGGAGTTGCAGAAGATGAGTATCTTTTCCTTGGAGTGAGATGTTAAATTGATTTAATTTTGCAAAAATATCACAGAGATACGCCAACTGAGTCAGGGAAACTTCATTTTCAAAGGTAGTAGCAAGTGCATGGCTTTCTTCTTTTAAAAATATGAAGATTTCATTTCTCAATTCGTACACACGTAAAAGAACTTTGCCTTTGGAAAGCCATCTTACGTTACAAAAAAATTGTTGTGCTCTGCTCTTAATTCATCGTCGTCCAGTTTGGGAACCGCTGATCTAAACCATAAACTTAAAATAGACCAGTTTGTAATAAAACCTAATTTCCACTGGTAGCTTTTAGATCCTTTAAAAGTAATTGATCAATATAGCTCTGTTGTCAAACAAATTTTCTAGAATAATGATGAACAAAATGCTGCATTGGTTACTAAGCAATACAAAAATTACTTGTAGGAGATGAAAATTTTGTTGTTGGAAAATCGATATGTAGGTATATACCTCATGGCAGCTGAATCAAGCAAATGGTAGAAAGCGCGGGTTTGAAAAATCGCAGCGCAATGCTTTTTTACGGAAGCACATCGACGTAACATAATATGTCAGAACATTTGTGAAAATGAGAGACTGTCACGATGTCCAATGGCCGCAGAACAACAGTTTTCTCGTATTTTGTTGCAGCGTAGTAACCAGAATGAGCCAATTGTCAATAGTCTGTAAACTTGAAAAACACAGGCTTCTTGTTGTTGCAAAATTCCTGTCCTTTACTAGAGGCTGTTCACAAATTTGTTTGGAAAAAAGTTGCTTTTTCATTTTTGAAGCAAAATAAAAATTTTAATGTAAGAAAGTACTTTTTATATGTAAGCGAATCGTACATCACAATCATCAATCCATTTTCAGCTTGCTGCTGAATTAAAGAATTTTATGGAGATCAATAAGCAGTTTTGCTAAAAAACACGGCATCAAAATCTCTGAATCGAAAAACAAATCCATTTTTGCAATACATCTCTTCTTAACTGAGTTGTGTGGAAAATGTTTGTCATTTACTTATTCAAAGTTCATCAACCGCTTCACATCGGAATCACTATTCGTTCTATGCGTTTATGAATTGACGCTGCTGTTTGTGATAAAGGAACTACTTGTCAAATTAAACATTCGAAAATTGTCGATTTTAGACGCAGCACATGCAAAGGTTCTAAAAAAGTTTGGTGCTTATAAACTCTTTTTCCTCTTGCAAGTCTTGCATTTTGTAAATAAACAAAAGCGATGAAACTGTCTTAATACCAAAAAAATTGCATTTGCTGACATATTAATGAAACGTTATGCTAGGATATTTTCTCTTAAAGAAACAACCCACATGGTAGAAGTACTGTAACATCGCACTGTTTTCAAAAATGGGGATAAAATGGTAATATGAGGTTGATTGAGAAGTGACTGCAGCAATGAAGAACTGCAATGACTTCGGTTAAAATCATTTCAACTTTTCTTGCTTGGATTGCAAAGTTTGGAATCGGATTGCCGCCATTTTGTATTTTGTAATTTTGAAACTTTACAACGTACTTCGCTTGAAGGTTTTCCTGAAAGATGTTTTACTCAGCGTATCAGCAGTTTTGTGTTTATACATGTTCTACAACCTTCACGCAAAAGAAGTTCTGAGGGATGTTGATTTAATTTGTGTTTGTGGTAAAACAAATAAAACAGGGCTAACGAAAATTATGAAAAATTTGTAAATGCAAATTGAAGAGCTCATTTACTTGAAAAATCCATATGAAGCATTTTGGTTTTCAAACTTTTGATACAAACACAATTTTTTGAGCAAAAAGTTTGTCACTAGCATAGATTTTAAATTCATGAAATCTTTATTAAAGACATTTCATCCATTTTTATAAAATGCAAGAAAATATTTGCCTAATGTTGATTTGTCAAAACACTTAAGTATCTTGAATGACGCAAGACAATCTCGAAAATTTCTATGATTCAAAGTAAGTATCGATCAGTGGTTCGCAGGAATAGAAGCATACATTTAAGATGTTCATGAAAATGTGGTGGGTTTGGCAAAGTTGCAGAAAAAAGTTTTATTTTCTCTATGAAGTTATTTTGAAACTTTAATCATTACGTTAATTTATGTTAATTGCACTTGGTTGAAGCCAAAAAGCCCACTTCCGTTTTACACCAAAGCACTACTTTAAATACAAAAGCAACTTCCTCGAATTACTTGTTTCGTCAGACGTGAAGTGCCAAAAAATTTTGTTGTTGCAACAAAATATTTTAAATAAAGCAATGTTTGATGGCGTGTTTGGTTAGTTCCACCTAAAGTTGTTTACAAAACGTATCACATGCATGCACCTCGCCCTTCGTTAAATGCACCCTGGCCATTCCAACGAATTCGGTTACTGCAACAAAACATTTTAAATAAAGCAATATTTGATGGCGTATTTGGGTAATTCCACCTAAAGTTTTATTTATAAAACCTAAGAAGTTTATCACATGCATTATACCTTGCCCTTCTATTCCTACGAGGTCTTCCAGGCCAGAATCGTTCTTGTCTGTGTGTTCGTTCATGTCTTAGAAGATTGATCATGTGACTGAATTTCGCGCCGCAATAAACGCAATTAATGCGTTCATTCGCGATACCGGCATCACCAAAGCTCATGACTGGCCAACCTTGATTAAGGGAACCCTCAGAAACCGAGCTGTATCTTGGAGGAGGTCCATGTGGACAAAATGGTCCTGCTTGGTAGAAATTTGGGGAGGGGTTTCCAACATTGTTCCACTGCCTTACTTCTGGGAAAGTTTGAATACGACGTGGTTGATTGGAACAAGACGACCAACCATCGTCAAATTCTCTTCGCTCGAAACCCATGAAGGGATTATTATCAGCAGCAGACAGAAGCCCCGACATGCCTAAGGCTGGTGCTTCGCAAGACAGCTGTGCAAATATTCGCCCGTTTTCATCGTGTAATATGCTTGATAATAACGGTCGTCGCACGTGGGTTTGCGAAACGCAAGGGTTAAAATCTCTAAATTGTCCTCCAACTCTTGGTGAAAACATTGATTGTGATCTGAAATAAATCAACAAAACAAGATTAGAATGTTCATTGATTCAAGGAACGTTTGGTTGCTGGCACTGCATTTCAGCATTTTGCAATCAGTGAGTTTGACTCAGCAACCTATCAATTATAATAAACAAGCTTGGTTTATTGCTGAGTTCTAAAGCAAATTTTAGTGGCCCTTTGTCGTTAAAATTTTACTTCAAATTAGTGAATAAAACGTTGAAAATTGTCATTTCGTATATGTTCCCACTAGCTTATGACGTTTCTCCCGAGAAAACAGTCAAATTTGTTCTACATATTACAAAAACGGTTTGCAGAAGAATGCTATGGTTTTCAAGCGCTCTTGTTCCATTTCTCCATTTTCGTCACTTACGCAGCCCAGATTACCATGGAGAAAATAGTAATAGCCGACAGCGTGGCAGAAACAGTACCTACCTGTAAACGTATTTGCTTAAAATTAGAAATACTTTCGATTTCTCTGAGAGACTTTCCTTGCAGCATCTAGAACAGAGTGGTAAAGTTTCAGTCGTATGTCTGGTATAAGGGGATGCAGTGAGAGAAGCCACTAGGAAAAAGGCAATCCGGTCACCTAACCAACTTCCTGTATTTGAACCACATGACAACATTGTATGTAGTGATATTTTCAGCAATTTGCATTCTGATGCAAAAGAAATAGAAATTCAAGTGTTGCTTCAAACAAAAAACTTAAGTGAAATGAAAAGGTTTCAAATCATTTTTCGTTCTTTTCATATCCAGGCTCTTTACGAAAAATATAAAAACGCTGCAAGATTGTTACATATGCAGCACAAAACAATCGTGTTGAGTATTTTTCTAAATACATTTTTTTGGCCATGTTCTTCAGCTAGGCGGACGTATGCGTTCATTTTCCGAAAGACGTTAGCCTCTTGCTGTTGCACTTTTTTTTCTCATGTAACATACTATGTGTGTCCTGGGAGGCAAGTGTTTCAAAAATTTTGCGATTCTTTGGGAAAATTCACAGCGTTTGTTTTGATGTCATGAAATCCATATTTTGTTAAAGAATATTTAAACGTTTTTGAAGAACATTTTGAGTGCGCATATACCTGATTTAGGCACAAAAGAACAATTTGTCTTGGTTAGTGCGGGGCACAATATGAAGTCAATGAATATTTCCTTTTAAATAGACGATTTAACTTTCGCTATGGCATTCGTAGAATAATTTACAGCGCATGTGCAAAAACAGATAAAACCAAACAATGTGTTTGCATCATGATACAAAATTACAGATTTTTCAAGACTTAAGACCATGTTTATTGAGGTATCTTGACTCAATGAACTTTTGCAACCTTTAACATAAATCGTTCAGTCAAACTTGTGCACAAATTTTTCTTAACTCTGAACCGATATTGTGCGTAAGGAATGAATTGGCAAAATGTGATGAAGATAATATATGCTAAAATGTGAGAATTACTGCACCACTTGGGAAGTCAAAAATTTTAGATGGCTGACACAAAACGTTGACAAAGTTCTCAAAAAATGTTGACAAACCCAATTACTTTATAAACGATTCTATCTGTGGTCTGTAAAGTAACAGCCGTTTTCATTGAGGATCTTAGACCAGGGTTTCTCAACCGGGGTCCCGGGGCCCCCGGCCCCCAAAGGGGCCAAGGAGCGGTTATCCGGGGACCACGAGCAGATGCCTTTGCTAAACAGCTCTGACGTGATATTGCAAAACATTATTAATTAGCAGGGGGGCACAAAGGATAACAATCTTTGGAAGGGGCCAATAAACCATGAAAGTTTGAGCACCACTGTCTTAGACAAAATATTACTAATTGGGAGGATATGTTCAACGAAACTTGTTCTACACTTTGAACAGAAATCTTAAGGTCGCAGTCAATTTCCATAACTTCGTTTCGTAGTAGAGTATCTTGCCTGAATGTCGAAAGGTTTTAAAGAGCGGTTGAAAAATAGACACCACATGTGAAAAACTCAACGTTTCCATAAACTGAAAAATCATCAAACTTGCATTGACCTTAGTTGCGGTGAGATTATAAACGAAACGTCTCTTAAATAAACAGATGGTTGATTTTCAGATTATCTCCGAAGTGTTGAATCAAAATTTTTAAATTAGTTCTACTTTGCAGTATTTAGTGATATTCGGAAATCTATTATAATTGACTTGTATCGTTCTAACAAGCATTCATTCACCTCATTTTCAACATAAATCTCAAACCATGCAATCGAGCTGCTTATGTTGTTCTTGAACTTTACGGTGTTTCATTGAAAGTTCAACCAAAATATCTTTGTGATAGATTTTTCAACAGTGCAAGAGGCACAGGAAAAGAGATGCATGCAGTCAAAAGCTTTATTAACAGAGATCTTTCAGTCTCTTCAACTGAAGAAATTTTTCATGTTAAAGTTGCTGCACAAAACTTTTTGAGAACAGTTTCACATTAATTCATTTTTACTTTGCCTATGAAATAATTAGATGCAAATTTAACCAGGGTGTATATTCTTAAAATCGTCTGAGGTGTTGTCTTATGCAAGTAACTGAATGTAAGATTTTGGTAGTTTCAAACATGTATTGCAAGACGCTTTAGTTTTTTTCCTCTTTGATATCTATCCACGTCCGTTAGGAAAGTTACAGCACAGACACTTAATCCATTCAGCAAAGTGAAAAGATATTTGAATTAGTAAAACGTTTCAAATGAATCAGGCGTTTTTGAGATAATAATATTCGAGCGTACGATAAGGTTTAGAGCTGTTCATCTTCGTGCCTATTCAAAACCTAAAGTCTTCAAAATAAGATGTCCAGCACTGCACAGATACATCGTGATTTTCTGAACTTTAGGCGCAATAGCTCAGAGACAAGGCATTCAAAATAACGCTTGAAACAAAATCGCACGAGACTTCATTCGTGATTAATGCAAAGTAGTAACAAGAAGCAACTGTCGAAAAGAAGATCCTTGAAAGCTGAATTAAGTTGCTGGTGTACTGTGTGATTTTGGAGGTAATACATATAATGAAAAGTCATACAAAAAGATTCTTAGTAAATCCTCTTGCAGTTGTCAAAATTAAGTTTACAGTAGAAACTTGTCGATAGGTAAGTTAGTAAGACGTTGCAGTGGGTTCAGTGCACTTGCCTTTTTCTGATGCGAGCTTTGTTACTCGTTGAGTTTTTTGTCGTCTGTGTACTTTCGGATGCGATTAGTCAGTGGGTTTCAGTAAGTAAATTCCCTTTTTATTTAAACTGAAAAAATATTTTGTTAATAGTATTTGCAATTCATTTGTTTCAGAGTTTCTTTGTTGTTGTTTATTTTCTTATAACTTCGTGCTTGACATTGAATTACTGTCTGTCGAAAGGAACCTTTCCTAGCAAAGAATCAGTCACTAATATCTTACAGAGTATATATTTCGCTTACAAGGTAGGCATCATCAGCTCTTATTCAAATAGAACCTTGAAATAGATATAATTTCATTCAAGTTTCTAAAAAACGTCATTTTTAAGGTGGTACTTTCACTCTATTACTTGAGTTAGAGCACAACTAAACTATATTTGCTTAAATATTGGTGATTTGAATACAAAAAGTCAGTGCTTTAAGCAAAGTGTTCAAGTTCTCTCAGCTGGACATTGCTTTGTATAGAAAGTAAACAATTTATTTGAAGGCAGGAAGTTAGAAGCAAGAAACAACTCAAAATTACTATTATTATAAGAGTTCTTTGTAATGAAATAAAAATCGTGTAAAGTTGTGTGATTCAAAATTGTTTAGCACCGATGCTACTTAAGTGACATGAATCTACCAGATGGCACTACTTTAGTCAAAATAAAAATGTGCAAAATGTCTGAAAGGCCCGTTCAAACGATCTAACAATTGAAAGCCTTTGGGTTTGAGCGAAATTGCTTATATTGCAGAAACCGAGCGCATTTAATAGGGAAAACAAAATGGTGAACCAGCGGCAGTATAGAACCATTTCAGATAGCTAAATTTACTTTGATTGAGAAATTGCATAATAATCCATGGTACATTTTTAGTAAAGTATTGATGGCTGATTGAGCCTGAGTAAAATAAGTTAGCAAACATCGGTCAGTGAATGTGGTTATGACTGCTTGGTGAGTTTTCATGAAGTTAAATCAAAGCATTGGCTTAAAATGCTAAATTTTCATTTGAGGAAAGGATTTGTGTTACTCAGCAATGTATAGCCTTTACACCAGAAGCTGGTTTCATTCAAGGCCAAATTCAGTTTCTTTATGGTTCAGCTCACTAACAATAGCAACAACTTAAGCGGAAAGAACAAAGGCAGACCTCTTCACACAGTTTTTTATGCCTGCTTGGTTTGATACTTGAATTTGATAAAAATGATTGTAACCATTTGTCTTACTTTTATTATCATTATCAATCGGTATGAATGATAAATCAATCCGTATATTATCAGTCAGTGTGAATGAAACGAATGTTTTCGTTTATAAAATAAAGAATGAAAAAGCAAGTTCCTGCAATCCCTATAAACCAGGGGTGCACAACCTGTTAGCATTAAGTTTATTTTTAGGAATTACGCCGCCAGTGAGTCCAGAGAAATTGTTTTTTGCATTGCTTCTGTTCTGCTTCCTCATGTCTGTTCAGATGTCTTTGTGCTATGCACATACAGTAGACAAAGAGTTTTTATTAATACACGGCTGCCATAACACATATTTTGAATTTCATGTGCACGGCCGCATACACTTTTGGGCCGTACGACCGCAGGTTGTGAACACCTGCTGTACACGTTTCATAACCTACGACTCCATGCAGACATTCAGATTTCGGTGAGCAAGAATGTCTGAACCTGACTATATTGGAATATCATCGATTTCTGTTGACAATCATTCTTTTAATTCCAGTACACAAGTCTTGCTTCGTGCAGGTTCGTGTTAACCTAACCCTGCACACTGTTTCCAATATTTGCCAAATTTCATTGTATCAAATATGAACATGTACTACGCATTTACCTCATTTTCTGAACCCCACACTTTGCCAAGCACTAGCGAAAACCTATGTATTGAAATCATAAGTCGTTTTTATATTTTCTTGGTAAACAATATCTTGTACCACATTTATGTCACTTCTGAAAATTTGAAAAGCACCCCTCTTCACTTTTTTCAGCTCCAATGCAGCTTTTATTTGAAAGACTTAGGAAAGCGTTACATGTTTTGGGTCACTAGTCTGCGTCTTATTTTGAAAAGACATTCACAAGATTACTTTTTTGCCAAGCATATGCTTCTGCAAGAACGCTTGTTCACTATTTTGTAGCAAATGCACTTTCATAATCACCAAACAAATATCATTTAAAACTGTAAATATTGTCAACAAAAAGCATTTTTGTACACTTTTATGGTTCAATTATCTGAAGGAACACTTTGTTCAGAACTGAATTTTGTCATTATTCCACTAGTATATAGTTCTATGTAGTTCTGACACTGCTGAATGACAGCAATATCTTGTAAAGCACTATGACTTATGATTAGCAGGGTCAGAGAGTAACTCTGCCCAAAATCTTGCATTCAGTATTTGCTGTACTTATCAAAGTTTGTATTGCCATGCAGTTGTGGTTTGTGATAATTCTACTAAGAAGCTCACTAAAAACTGCAGTGCCAAGTAAGGCGTCTTCAACAACGTTCTGTGGCAAAGTGCACTTCAAGTTTACTAATGGAAAAGGTACTCTTGTTTGTCCATTAATGTGCGTGCTTTGCTTTTTTTCAGATGAAAAATAAATCCTCAACGTTTGGAAAATACTTCAACTTGAATTTCCCTGCACTTTCCAAACAGCATAGGCAAATGTAAGCTGTGATTTGTACGTTGATATTTAACAGCATTTGTGCGTTGATATTAAGAGCAAAATGGCGCGTGAACCGTTTTTCATTTTCATGGCCTTATCATACAACAATAAGAAAGTGTACAGTAGTTCAGGTAAAAATCAGCCCAGTTTTACTCACATGTTTTGATAAACAGTTTCGTGAGCTTATATTACTAATTAGAACGAAATGTTTTATCACCACATATTAGACAATTATTAAGAACAAATGTCAATCTAACTACCGTAAAAGTTTACATGAGGATTTCGCATATCTATGAATCCATTCGGGAAATTTTCATGCAATTTTTCACACACAATAAGGAGAAATGTCAACGCTTCATTACATACAGAAAACTTTTTATTACAGTAGAACCTCTTCATTCTCAAATGCATGGTATGGTACTTTAGAAACAAACGCGGTAGAAAGTTATACCAGGCCTACTAATCAACAACTTGCACATACAGTACTTCTTGGGAAAATGATTTTTGCATTAACCTTTGGTGCGCCAAAACATAATCAAAGATAGCTAATTAATCGTTTTGTTGAGGAACGTTAAACATTTGTGAGACGTTACCGTAATGAGCATTTTACTGTTGAGAATTTTGCAAAAATGTTTAACCAAAAGCACGAAAAAAGCATTCTGATCAATTTTAAGCTAACACTATCACATCATCTCTGTTGCTTGAAAGTGTTGTAAAATGTCAGTCGTACTTTCGATTGTATATTAATATTACACTTCATGTAACAAGACATAAGTGCAATGAGGCTGTTAATGTAGCAAAATACAGCAAGAGTGTGAGTAAAAGTGTAAGCATTAGTTTAAACCATAGTTTTATTGACTGTAGAAAACGAAATTTCCTTCAAGTTCGAGTGATGTCAAACTCTACAAAATTAATCTGGTTGATGCGGTTTTTAGGTTCATCCAATCTGGTGTCATGAGTTTTGTAATAAGTTATGCAGCACACATTGTAACAGACATGTGCATATGATCTACAAAATAGTTTAATTTTACCAGAAAAGAAAGTTTACTTTGTGTGTCTGCGATAAAACTAACTTATTCCTCACCTTGGCTTTTGCCTGAGGTTTATGAGCAGCAATCTATTCACTCAGAGCACAATAGGAATTACCTTGGAGTGTGACTGTTTTGAATTTCATGCTCAACGTGAGCTGAGCTTTTACATTTGCAACACAACTTTGTTGTGTGCTGACTGTGAAATCTGTATGGAGCAAGCAGTATGATCACTGATCATCTTCGGCAAACACATCCGTGTTGATCCATTTTTTAGTCATTAAGTGGTGTCACTTTTGGTTTCTTCGTATATGCTTTGATGTACTTGTGTTACTTCATGCAGTAGTGCGGCAGAGCCTCTATGATAGAGGATTAACGTTTTGAAAGGAATGCCTTAGCCTAGCTTTAGCAAGCCTTCTCTTAGTAGTACGTGCCAGACAATTTTGGGTTTGCGTTTTGTAGTCGGAGGACGAGAGTTTGAGCTGCAGCAGGTCTATTTTTACAACATCTTTCAAACGAAGGAAGGAATAGCCAACACATCTAGCACCTTAGATCAATTCAATATACAGAACGTTTTTTGTTAAACGACACTAAGAAGGGCGGAAAACATGAGCAAGCCATCCCATGCGCCTGGTTTTCGATAACTAAGCAATAAGCTATAATCAGTGTGCTGCAAAATAATGTCGAAACTGATCTTATCCCTGCATGTGACCCGGAAATATTCGGAAGCATCGCATGTGAAAATTGTTAAGTTTTCTCTCTTGCTGCATGCATGGTGAACAAGTTTCGGAGCTGTGAAGTAAAGTAGGCCTACTTGACATGCAAGCCTTGAGATATTGTCTTTGATGCGCAATGTAAGGTGCGGATAGCGCCATGCTCTGAAACGGAGTCGACTGAATGCGGTGGCTGTTTCCCAATTCTGAACTGAATTTCTTTTTCAAGGGAGCAATCGTTGAACACAAAAGAACCCTAGTAGCAAAAGTTGTCGACATTTTCGAGCCCTGTCCCGTCCACGATGATATCTGCACTGGGTGTGTCAATGCACGTGGTCTGGTGCATTACAACAGCTTTTTTACTGCTAATGACTAGATAAAACGCCTTGGAAGTATCGAAAAAACAGTCCATTAGTGATTGGAGGTCCGTTTCAATGTGTGAAACGAAAGAAGCATCGTCTGAAAACAGACGTTCATGCACCGCGATGTGCTGAGTTTTTGTTTTGGCACGTAATCTTGCGAGGTTGAACAACCTGCCATCTGTGCAGATGCGCAGAAAAACTCCACCAGTGTTGACGTTTTTGTTATCGTAATGGAATGCGCGATGGAGAACAGCAGAGAAGTAGGTTCCAAGCAGATTCGTATCCAGAGCACAGCTTTGTTTTACGCTAGTATTCAGCTCGAAGGGAGACGAAAGAGTACCTTCAGATGAGATATGTGCCTCCATAACCTCATGTACAACCTTACAGGCTAAAAAGCATATATAAGTATATATAATAAAATAGCCATAGCTTTTGTAGCTGTATGTAGTCATGGTGTTAGCAGGGAGTATGATTAAGATATAATTTAAGCGTGAAATGCATGGCACGCCATTGTAAAGTAGGAGTGTTCACTAGAAAACATTACGCTTACAAGCAGTAGCATGTAAGTCATAAATAATTGATAGCGAACTAGCATTCCTTTGCATAGCAGAACATAATCAGGAGGGTAAAAAAATCAATATAAAGAAATGTGGACTTTTCTTGAAGTTTTCATCTGTGGAAAAAAATCTGTTTTCAGCACGGTAATCAGTTTCCACGCTAATTTGTGATTTGCTTTGCGATTCATCACTGCTTATTGAGTGCAAAAGATAAGAAATCAGAAGTTTTCAGCTATTTTTAAAAAGTCAAATGTGAATTTATTGCTAGGAGTCATACTTTTTATTCGAACAAAGGACTTTTAGACACTTCTTCGTATTTGTGTTAATGCAAATGTGTGCAGGGACAGATTTACGCATAGGACAAATAGGCCATGGCCTAGGGCCCCACGCTTTTGGGGGTCTCGCGCAATTCTTTCCTATGACGACTCAATATTAACTAAAAATTTGCGAAACTGCGGGGAGGCATAACTTCACAATTTACCTTGAAAGGGGCGGAAATTCAAATGTCTACTCTGGACCTTTATGGGTACAGTAGAAACACGACAATATTATGCATCTGGGCGTGAGAGAGATTCAGGCCGTTTTTGTGAAAGTGGTTACAAAAAAAGAATGAAAAAGAAAAACGGTACTTAATTGATGTTCAATTTTCCACTGACAAAAAGCTCGCAACAGGGCAAAACCACCAGAAAAAAGCAATATTTTCAGTATGGGATCCTACGTTTGGTTGTTTTTACTAGATTTCGCAAACAGATTTGCTTGTTGAAACTATATGTTAATCAAATCAGCAAGAACAGTTTCTTGTGAGCTTTACTGGGAAATACGAGTCTACATTGGGCTTACTTTATATGGATAGCTGAGGGTGTTGCGACAACACCTTGCTGCTGCGCAAAACTTGTCTTCATGCTGTTAACCATCGGCCTACGGCATAGAGCAGGGCTTCTCAAACTATGAGTCGCGGCCTCAATTAGGGCCGCGACATGTAATTTCGGGATCTCAAAACCAATTGGCTTGACAAATCAGATATACCAATTTTTGTAAAATTTACAAGAAAATTGAAAGTAAGCCTGCAGTGAATCTATTTCTACTGCATTTTTATTTTTAGGGGCAATATCCTACTTTATGCCGTCAGTTGTTTGCTTTAATTCCTGCCTGAGCTATAAAATGTTAATAAAAACCAAGCACAAGTTATGCGATGTTACACCATGATTGTTTCAACGTAATAACCGATGCTGACCTTAGTACATTCATTCCGGCACGAAGGCATGTTTCTGTTTAGACTCTAGGTCTACAGTAGTTTACGGGCTAGGCTAACTGCTTCGAGAGCACATCAGCAAGTAGTTTCAAACTAAAGTTAAAAGTTTCATACACAATTTCAGAAGAAGGTTTGACTTTGCTTCAGAAGTTGGATCCACAAACCAATGAAACCATACACAATTGAAAACTGTAGGAGGCCACACACCTGCCATGCCCGGGATGCGTTTGCGGAGTTATCAAACGATAAACGTTTGCAACTGGAATTTTCAAAACAGAGTTTAGCCTATATGTTATTTTTCGATAAGAACAAAAAATGAATGTTCGGTCATTTCTGATCTAGCCATCCATAAACTCATAGACTTTTGCACAACATATTTGTGTGATGCGGGATTCTCAAAATTAATAATCGTCAAGTCGAAAAACCTATGGTTGTTGGAAAATATTGAGAATGTTGTTCTTCCTGCGCTGACTAATTGCATCAATCAGCAAATGGTTGGTATGCGCAAAAATCATCAAGTGCTTCCATCCCATTACTTGTGCTTGATAACTTCAATAAACTGAATTGTTTTTTGTTAATTATTTTTCGTCTTACTGTTTCCATTACGTGGTAGTTTTATTACTGTGTAGTTACTTTCGTGGGTTGTGTGCATTTGTAGGATTTCTCCATTGAAAAAAATGCATCTTGAGATTTGTAATCAGACATTCAAATGTCTCATTAACATCTAGGCTATCCATCAAGGGGGCCGCATAGAAAAACCTTTTTTCAAAATGGGGCCGCAGAACAAAAAAGTTTGAGAAGCCCTGGCATAGAGGATTAAAACACTATATTTTGTATTGCTT
>Ga0210059_1007315_pt1 | contig 17558 bp, 6 predicted proteins | sample Ectturendosymbi2_FD_188042 | JGI IMG/M metagenome (GOLD analysis project Ga0210059, IMG submission 188042) | Ecteinascidia turbinata endosymbiont from Florida, USA - Sample 2 (SPAdes) (version 2) | ecosystem: Host-associated > Tunicates > Ascidians > Unclassified | place: Key West, Florida...
AAATAAGTTAGGCGACAGCACTTTTACTGTGCAAGCAAGCTAAATATAATATTCAAAGCGTATAACGAACCAGCCCTAGTGAATGGATGATGGTACGTCACACTACAGAGAATCACGATGAATGTTCAATAAAATCTGGTCTAAATTTCCAGAGCGTTTATCCCTGAAGACTTTGGTGCTTCGTACCACCTGCTTTGGCTCCTCGTACCCCCAACTGGTACGTGTACCCCCGGTTAAGAACCACTGGACTTAGAGGCTTTAATACGATTAAAGAAAGGCAGAGTATCATATAAGTAAAATAAGCTTCCCGGGCACGCGTGCATCGCATAACTAAGCTTGCGTTGCACGGATTGACAAACATAATCTGCGAGTACACAAAGCCACGCAACAGCAGTCGCTTTTTCAGAGAACAGCATCTCAATATCAATGCTGGAGTTACAGTCATTGGTGCCGCGTGTGCAGGTGTACGACACTGTCACAAACACCTCACAATACTTATATGTGAGGAATCCACACGTTCTACAAACTACGATCCAGCAGTTTATAAACGTACAACGTTGTTCGCTAACGATCGAATCGACAACAGATCGCGATCTTCGCCAACGAAGATTAACCCAACATGGGTTAGAAAAGCGCTGTAGTCCCTAAAACTGAATTGCCAACTAATGCAAACTATGGTGAACCATCGTTAGTCCACCTGCGGTAGTAAGTCACTGTCTCAAGCAAACTACTGCGTCTTCTTTGACTAACAGTTAAGTAACACACTAGATTCCATGGTACCTATCATCGAAACTTACGTCAGTACACACAAATCGGCGTCAACATTCGAACATATTGTGGGACACATTTTCGAGGTTTGTTTTCTATTCCACTACATCCCGACGTCACTGTCCTGACGCTATCAGCCTGGCCACACGCACGTCAAAGAAACAAGCAAATTGACAAGAGGACTCTCAAATACAAAAAAGCAAGTACAACCCATGTTAGAACAATTTGTAAGGTGATTTAAAACAGCTCAAAATACATACAAAATGCGTCTCTACCAATTTCAGTATTAATGAGAAGACCCACAGCCAAACCTGCGAAAAAGTTCTACCACAGCTTGGCTGAGGATGCTGAAGTTGACAACCACAAGTAGCAAGCCCTACACCTCCCACCGATGACCATAGGGACTACCACATGGCTCAGTTTCGGAAAACAGAAATGAAACATCTAATGCGCGATTGCAGTATTTTTTATTTTAAGAGATTCTTTAGCACATCAGGTTTAGCTACTATGCAAAATTCAATTTACATGTTCCGGTGCACGAGATGTCTTTTTCAGAACGTTCGAAATTGCATTTTTTGCTTTAACAATAAGTCATACACTGGCAGAACAGCTCTTTAACAAAACGCCAGCAAACTATTTCATAAAGAGAAGCACAAAACACAGTCAAGGCAGAAGTAAAAAATAGTAATTTGGTTACTAAACATGCTACTAAGGCTCTGAGAAATAACATGATTTATTTTCTTTGTCAAGAACACTTCTGTTTTCTTTTTTTTGTTTATTCACTAACTACTTTGTAACATATTGGCCATTTCAAACATCCAACCAAATGGCATTTTTGTTTGCTTGAACATGCTGCAGTTTGTTAGTCGCCAGCGATAACTCATTATTCAAACCTAACTTTGTCCTGAGCTAAGTCTTGGGTCGTCTCGTTTTGTTTTTTATACAAAGTTGCTCTTTTTCAACAGGACGCGTACTTCAGGACGCCCATAGCCATCAGGACGCGTACTTGCAGCAGCCCATAGCTCGTTTCTCATCAGGACCCACTTAAAAACACATTGTGTCGGGTTGCAGAGGAACCTCTGGTTTCATTGTTGGTTGACAAAGAACCTCTTTTGACCCCAAGAAAACTTAACTTATAATTTTTTTATTTCGATATTTAGCAATGCAAGCTGGGTGTTTTTTTGGTCATAGACCGAAATGATTTTGAAATCACCGAAAAAAATTAAGTTGTTTCGGTCAGAATGTCTGAAAATATAGATTAAAAGCACTGTTACGGCATGTTTTAGTACAACTGTGAGACAAATGACCGAAATGTTTTAGTGTCCAAAATGTCTCAGCAAAAATGACCGAAATGTCTCAGCGAAAAAAAACAGATGTGAGACTGGAGGAAATATCTCTTTGAAAAAGCGGCACGGCATGGTAAAACAGGTTTCCGATGATTGCTTCATGTGAACATCAAGGGTAATCATGTTAATTGAAAGCACTCGTGGCACGTGGTTGTCAAAGAAAGTAAACCAGCTTTCAAATGCCAAACACACAGGATACATGTGCTCCCGCCTGCGATTCCTCCAAACAAGGATATTATAAAAATAAACCTGAATTTGTCGTTGTAGCTTTCCAAAGGTTACAACAGATAAATATGGCAACTTTTAACGTCCTAGCGTTGCTTATCCGGGGTCTAAAAGCAATGCCTTCTGACCATGACTCACACGCAGCAAACAGAAAACCAATTGTCACGGATTACGTCATTAGGTCAAGTCAAAGCAAACGGCAGCGTTTTTCAACCTTTTTGCTGCAAAGCAACCTTCCGTAAATGTTTGTGATGCACATGGAACCCTATGCAACGATCCAAGTGTCTATATTGCTACAACCGCATAGAACTGTGGTTGCGAATTTCGGCCCAGGCAATTTCGGTCTGTTTTGGCGGAACCCCAGGCAGCCACTCGCGGAACCCCGGTTGAAAAACACTGGCATACGGTATTGATATTAACACATTTTCCGGTGGAGAACGACATGTTGGCAGTTTTTTTATGACAAAAACGTCAAAAGCTTTGTCAGAAGTTATAGCTGTCTTTGTTTACTGCGGCCTAAGTCCTGGCGACTGCTTTCAGCACCAGCAGGCAGGGCGAAACTTAGCACACAATATAATTATTGTGGCATGTTCGCGAAAAAAATTATGTAGAAGCAATTTGACTCTGGCATTTCCTTGCATTGGTAACCGAAACAAAACTCTACGGCAGAATATACATATTACATAAGATGATAAGGGAAGCTGTTATTCAAAAAATGTATACACCATTTAATAAAACATAAAACAACGTGATATTGCCCACCTTGTATACAGAAGTTACCACAGTGCTGCTTCGATGCGCATTACCTTGCTTTCTATATGTTTAAATGACAACGGCTTATTAAGAACCAAATGTGTCAGCCATTTAATGCTCGGTGGTTTTCGGGAACTGTACATTCCGTGGTGATCTTGTTGTAACGTTACAAAACTGACGTAAGTTATGTTTGAGATCAGAATGAGCTCTGACAATGTTTAGTATAATTAATCGAATACTATGTTAGTGCGGAATTGTAAAGAAACGAAATAACGGAGAAGTCGCCAGCCGTTTTCCAGACATTTTGATCACCTTTCTTCGTGCTTAGCAAGACCGGAGTTTTGAAAGTTTTCTTTCGAGAATTTAGATCCAGATTTTTGCAAGCTATTAAGGGTTGTTCACCTCGCACACACTCGCTGCTACGTTGGATGTCAGCAGCTCACACGACGCACGCTGCATACATCTTCGGGTAATTGGAATGGATACCCAAGCCCTAAACAACATGCGCAGCACTGTAGGAAAAAAACAAATGCTTGCAAGGAAATGCAAATCCTTCACACACAAACTGCTTCAAAACTGAGTTTGCCTAACATATTATTGCACAAGCAATCGCTAGAAGAGTAAACAGTGTATCTCATCTGCACAACCAAATACATAAGCCTAAGCAGAACTTGTTCAAGTCTGCAGGTAAAGGAATAGTCCATGTCAAAAAAGAAATCATTAATCCAGGTCTTAGGCAGAATTTACGGCATTGGAACTCGATGTTAGACTGGAAAAGACGTAACACCGACTGCATGCGAACATCAGCTGCATGCCCATAAGGATCAGCTGCATAATGGAATTCATCAGCTGCATAATGGAATTCTTATAGCTGCATGCCCATAAGGAGCAACATTGCCTAACTCATCCATGTGCGTTATTCTCGTATTGCATCTTTGTTAATAGCAGTAAAACCGAAAGGCACTGCAGGGAACTGACCGACTACAGCTATAAGAATTCCATTACAAATTAACGCACACAACTCTGAACCAAACAATATTATGCAAACACGAAGCGACGTATTTCCTAACCATGAAATCGCTTAGGATTGCCATCTTCGATGCTAAATCGTTATCCTACAAACAAAAACCTGTTCACTAAACGCGATTCTCTGCAAGACACCCGATGTGACAATCATGAAATAGCAATTAAAAAAGCGTTTCGTCTGAAGCGAGAGCTCGTAACTCTCGCCCCAGGCAAACGAAATAACGGAGAAGTCGCTAGCCTTTTTTATCTCTGTAACGTCGAGATCTGCACAGTGGCGAATTTTAAGTAACTATGCGGATGAAATATATTGGAATTCATGATTCGTCGTGGTTTGCTTACAGTTTTTGACGATCCGTTTTATGCAAACATGATGCATTGGTAAATTTTTGGTTAGATCAACATCAAGGTCACAGAAAACATGGGCTCAAAGGTCCACGCGTTTTCCCAATGGTCGTTGGGAGTGCCGTAGCAACTGTACATGACTTTCCGTTGTTACTCTACCAAAGATGTTTCATGCACAACCGCAACCACATTTTCCGCAGATAAATTATACATGTTTGAATCATAACACAACTGCAAATATCATACGCTTACGGTGCAAATTTTACGGCATTTTGTAAGCTAAGCACGCATTAATAATGCTTTGTAGCTGGTACCTTCTTTGCAGTATCAATGGCTTTTCGTGCTTTTTAGGGGCATGGCATATCATTACAATCCAACAGTTTTTCCAAGGGTCATGGGTTGTTAACTCATTCGGTTAAGTTTGTACGCCAGAAGTTTTCCCAAAGGTAGGGACAATTAAGCCGTTGGGCTAATTTCATTGACACTGACCCCGGTGAACACTAGTGGATAGTTTCTAGCCACATAATTATGAACCGAGCAGTCATGGAAAGATCAGCAAATGCCACCCACGTATTCACCCTTATTTTTCACATCAGTAGGAGGCCATATATTAACCCAAGCAGAAAGGTTTGGGTGAATATGAATACCAGTAAGTATGCTTCAATTGAGAGCTTTGCGCATATTTGAAATCCTTAACTCTAGCTGTCCGAACTCCTAGCTATCCAATAAACCACCGTTCGTGCCTACCATCACTGCAAAGCAGCACACTGTCTGCCATCTGCCCGCTACACGTTGCTGGATCGAAGTCGCATTAAAAATTACAAGGCAAGATCAGTTTTGTCGCTTGGATACACCATGACTAAATCAACAGTGACGTATTGGTTTCAAGCCGATGACATCATCCAGCAAGGAAGAATTTTCCGTAAACCAAAACTTTAGGCAACCGAATGCGTCAGGAGACAACGTGTGATTTAACGCTTCTGTGATTGAGCGTTTCATCTACATTTAAATATCCCCTCGCGCTGTGAACTACAACTTAGGTCCTCGACACCACAGTAGAAAATTGAATGTGTGCTCCGGTATAGGAATCTATGAGAAGAATCACTAAACATTTAGCCATATACGCATCCCTTTTTTCGGAACAACTTTTACGAAGACGCGTATACTTCAAGAATCACTATGCGTGCCCAGTCTCTAAGCCGTTGATATGTCGAAGAGCAATGAGAACTTGGTATATCATAAAAAGACCAAGTTAACCCACCTTCCCATGTCACAGTCAAGTTATCTGAACCTAACCCAATTAGTTGCACCGTCGCAATGTCACTCGTATGAAAGAAACACGCAAGAAAACATTTTCATATTCAACACCTAGATAACGACTCTTTCCCAGGCAATTAAAGATACTAATATGTCATTTAGCCAAACCAAACTTTTGAATTTCCCAAACCATTTGCAACATCCATTTTAACAATTTTCCACTGACGTTGTGGAATCTGAGTAATGTTGCAACCAAGCAAAACAATTCTATGCACAGCTGTGGTAGAGAAACTGGAAGTGCGGGCGATCAGATACACCACTTTTTTATTGCTGCACACCAGTACTACTTTTTCAGGTCACCAGTTGAGCCACAGGGTTAAGCAAGGTGGTTACGTCATGAATAAGCATGCTCCGCACATCAGATCATGCCCACATTGCACCGTGGACGCTTAGTCCCTGGGGTAATGATTAACCTATCGCAGCAAACACGCGAAGCGCGGGACCTCGCTCCACCGATAGCACGCTTCGCGATGTCTCGTCCAAATTCATCTTCATAGTTCCTCCCTTTTGCACCGCCACATTCCCTCCACAGCTATATGGGTAAAAACTCATCTTGAGTCTGGTCAATGGCTAATGCTCAGGGTAGGAATGTTTGCTTCATAAACTATTATTTTCACGAAGTGTGAACACACCGAAAAAGATCATTCACATTTTTCACTGGCCTTGAGTATGTATGGGAAAAGTTAACACCCAATAAGTTCCGTAATGCACAAACAAAATAAAAAAACGATTCATAAAGAGCAAAATCTAAAAGTTCTATTAAAAATTCAGTGGAATTTTGTTATTTTACTCAGCCTTTTTGCCATAAGAAATTTCAGGGATACATGATCGTCTGTCGAAATGCTGAAAGGGTACATGGTAGGAGAAAGGTTGGGAACCCCTGTTGTAGTGCAAGATAACTCGGTCAACAGATCAGCCATCTGTACAATAAATTACATGAGCAAAACCAAGCAAATATTTCAGTGAGCTGAGATCATGAATCATTCGTAGAGAAATTTAGTTGGTAAACAAGGCATGCAATAAAGATCATGATGCAAATCATATATAGTGGTTCAAAAGATTACAATAAGTTGTCTTAATTACCCTCACATAATAACAACACTTTAAAGCTGGCATGGTCATCGAAAACAAATGTTTGACTAATTTCCCCAGCTAAAACCTATTGCTAGACTTGGCACATGCATCAAGATAGCAACATTTTATGAAAGATTACAAAAATAAGACACTCTTTTTATACATGCATCAAGACCATGTACACTTATTGCACATCGTATAGCTTTCATGACATAAAAAGAATAAAATGCACCTGCCAAGCAAAAACAGCCCTATTCAAATGGGTGGAAAAATAACCAATATATGTTTCCAAACTTGTTTATTATTTCAATGATATAATCAACTGTGCCCACCAAAATGCTTCTAAAGCAAACATGAAAACATTACTGTGCTTAACATGGAAAGTCCAATACCCACATATTTATATTAAATACCAGTCATACAGCATTTAGAAAGATTTACTGACGTAACGTGGAGTTTTAGCCAGTTGTTGCTCTGTTTCCAAGACAATAGGACACCTCTTCCAAGTCATGAATAATGTTAATATTTCAATAATTACCAGCAAATCAAAAATTTAATATTCCAATCTTATTATGAACAAACTGAAATGATGGTTGCCATTTGACTGTTTTTACATTTATATCATCAACTAGTTTCTTAAGACACTATTTACTGTGTTTTTAGCCTGTGTGGTCACTGCTACAAAAGCAAGAAACACAATGTCATGAGGCAAATACTGCTGAACATATCACAGAACAGAAGATGAGAGAATTACAACAGCAGAGTAGAAATTACTTTGCAATGATTTAGCTTGGTGGCTGAGTTTTGCACAGACAATTAGTCACATGATATCAGTCTGCACTAATGAAGTAGATCTATTGGTTCTTCTCCCATAATGACTAACATTTTAAGGCAACACCATATTTAGCATGGCTATGAGTAGTTATTTCTATGTTTGTGCTTGTTTTGAAGATTAACGTCTTAGAAAATACCAATGGCCTTAATTTCTAACAATTATGTGCTTATTTTCTAGCTGTGTGCACAATTTTAGTTCTGTCTCATAGCAACATCTCCACATTTTCATTCTCAAAAATTTTAATGGTAAAACTGAACTAACTGAAATTGAAAAACACTGCTGGTGAGATGTGTTAAGTGTTTCCTCAAACAAAATGCATTGATTTCTGCTTTGGACTGTTACTTGCTATTACTAACTTGGCATGAAAAAAATGCCTGCTAGTGAGAAGCAATATATTTACTCTATAACATTCAGGCTGTAATTCTGGCCTGCAAAAGGTGTTCTTTCAGTAGAAGCTATTATATAGATTTGGTTTTGTCTAGTGGCTTCATTATGATGTTTCAAAACTTCATTCACATGCTATCTTCTGCATAATGTCACTTGCTTTTTGCATTGTACTATAGATTATACTTAAAGTTTATTTTGATATATCAACAACTTCCTTTCTGAGAATAGCTCATTTCAGGTCCAGGAGCACTGTCACCTGTTTATAAACCAATAAAAGGAGTCAGGAGTGGGAGTCAGAAATTTTAGGAGGGTCGGATTTGGAGTCGGAGTGGGAAATTTTACCTCCAACTCTGCAACCCTGCTGCGGGCCGGATGATTTTGCTTGGCAGGCTGGGATAGGTTGCAGACCCCTGACTTACATGTTTGATTGATAAGCAAATATGTAATATTTCAGCATGGTGAAGATAAGCAACATGTAAAATGCTTGGACATGTTTTATATCTATGCAACTGTTAGTATGAATTATCACGCAGGGGCACATCCAGGGGGTTTGGCTGTCATGACAGGCCCCTTTGTACCACAGATACCCAGCATTAAAGCTGATAATAAATCAAAACACTGTCACAGCAGGTCTCTTATGTGGTTGGTTTGGAGCAAGCAATACCATATCTCTTCTAACATTGCATAGTATTATTATGAAACAAAAATGTCTCTACTTTTGTCTAAATAGCGCCTGCGTAATGACATGAAACAATCTATGTTGTGAACCAGGGTTGCCAGATTGAAAATTTTGGCCATTTTTGAATTACGCTGGCCATGAAAAACACATTTATTCATTTTATAAAATTTGGCCATTTCAGTTTGTCACTGTAAAATGAAATTTTCATTACATATTTTCTTTTTGTATTTTTTGGACACAGTTACAGTGACACCATGGTACCTCAACCCTTGTTTTGAAGTGTGTAGAAACGATATTTTGTACAAGTGTTTCAGTCAGTGATAGTTTTATGGTTACCGTTGGTAGCTCTTCGTCTTGTATCTGAAGATTGCTGTACCCACTTGTGTGACTAATAATGTTACAGCAGAAGCATTTTGCATTGTTGGTCAGATTTTACTGTTCTAAGTTTCTCATCACTCTTCCAGTAACATTCCTGAATACTGCAGCACTTCAACCTTGTAACACTTTGAAGTGTGTAGTACTTATATAGCCCCTACAGTCAATAGATTTTGCACAAGGGTTTTAATCGGACTTGTCATATGACTCAATGTTTGCTCTTAACACTTTGAGAGCTGGCCAACGAATGTATCGTACCTAGATTTCAGCCTAAAACCAGCAGTTTTCGGTTGCCTTACCAACGTCATAGCTCCTCCACCGATTGCGTAAGAGAGCTGTTCAAGGGCTCAAACGGATCAGCCAGTCTTCTAGTCTGCACTCGAGAAAATTTTTTTGGTTGGGGTAGCAGATTTTTTGTGAGTGACATCATAAGTAAATAGTTTTGGGGTTATTTTGGCTCATGTTACCTGGCCTAGGCCCAACCGCTAGGCCAAAGTATTTCGCTGAAGTTTTCATTGGAAACTAGGCTCGTGTCCGAGTCTTTTGAACCTTTGATCGACTTTCTAGCGTTTCTGGTTCAAAAGTTATAATCTAAAATAAACAAATTAATTAATTAGTCAAATATTTTCATTACTTTAGATCATAACTTTTGAACCCGAAACCCCAGCAAGTCATCCAAAACGACAAAAGACTCAGATTGTAGCCTAGTTGCCAATAAAAACTTTAGCAAAAAACTACCTTCTAATGGTTGGCACCCAGGGCCAGGTAAAGTGGGCCAAGATGGCCTAAAAGACCTCCACTTATGATGTCACTCACAAAAAAATCTGCAGCTCCCAAGCAAAAAATTGCAGACTAGAAGACTTGCCGCATCTGTTGAGCCTTTTACCAGGTCTGTGGCGCTGACCAGACCGGAGAAATTCCCGTGATAAGCCACGTGCGTTTCGGTGTTTTTTTTCTCGAATATCACCGAAACCAGCTGGATGCCAAAGTGTTAAGTGTTCCTACGCTTTTGGTCATGTATGTGGACTTATATCATGGTTTTCAGCATGTGATAATGATCATCAGCTTAATCCAATTCATGGACTTCATCTCTTGTTTGTACATTTGGAGCACAATATCAAGAGAATTCACTCATTATGATTGTTGTTGGATTGAAAAGTCAGATTTGTCAAATGAAAAGTCAGATGAAATGAAGTCAAATGGTTCAGATTTGAAGCATTTGATTTGTCTACAGCAGTGTTTAATATATGGTTGTAAGTTTGACTAAGATATATAAAGACAAGTTGTAACACGCAATTTTACGCTCATGGCAAAAATTGCTGTTTTAGTGTCAAACTTGTTTCTTTGGCCAAACCAGAATTTATTGCAAAAAATAAACTGCTTTTTAAACATTTTGAGTCACCCCTCACCTATGATTATGTAAATTACCATAGTTAAAAAATTTTGTATTATTGGCCAACATTTTCCCAAAAAATAGCTTTTTGCCATTGTCAAAAAGATTTTTGGCTATAAGCAATAGCAAATATCTGGCAACCCTGTTTCGAACACTCCAAATTGATATTGTGTCGAACGCACGTGTTCTGGAATTTCCTACTCTGTCAGTACCAGCTCATATGCAAGCAAAGCTCTCAGAAGCTCATAAACTGCCATGCTACACACACGCAGAGCTGTTTTGTTATACCTATCTTCATGGCAAGAGGATAGTCTCCAATTGCGATTGTTTTCTTGCAGTTTCAGCCTAAATTTTATCTTTACACCTAGGTTATAACTATAGTGGACACATTAGTGCTTTAATGTTTTGTGCATTCTTACTGTGTAATTCCCAGTAATATTTCATTCGTGATTCAACGTGATGTACTTGCGAACAGTTGTCGTCAACACAATAGCCTGTGGGGCATTCGAATGCTCAACACTTTTGTTCGTCACGATTCTATTCTGATTCTACATTGAACCGTTTTAATGTTACGTGTTTCGACTACACGCTCATGTGTATCAGAGTTTTTTTTTGTATATCTGAATATAATCAAAAGAAGCCGTCAACTTAGAGTACTACTGGAGAGTTATTAGAGGACAAAGTGGTGACTGCCTTTTATTTTGCCTTACATTGAACAATACCTACACTGGATCCCAGACCGTTCTCTCGTATGTCTGCTGTCTAGGTCCATTTAAAGTCATATTTTCTCTCATATATCTAGGGCCATTTAAAGTCATAATTAACAATTTGAGAGCCGGCCTACGATACATTCGTACTTCGATTTCAGCCTAAAAAACAGCAGTTTTCAGTTGCCTTACCAATGCCCTAGCTCCTCCACCAATTGCGTTAGAGAGCTGTTCAACAGCTCAAACGGATCGGCCAGTCTAGTAGATTGCACTCGAAAAAAATTTTTTTGGTTGGGGGGTGCAGATTTTTTGTGACTGACGTCATAAGTAAAGTAGTTTTAAGGTCATTTTGGCTCATGTTGCCTGGCCTAGGGCCAAACTGCTAGGCCAAAGTGTTTTGCTGAAGTTTTCATTGGAAACTAGACTCAAGTCCGAGTCTTTTGAGCATTTGATCGACTTTCTAGCGTTTCTGGTTCAAAAGTTATGATCTAAAATAAACAAATTAATTAGTTATCTAATTAGCTAATTAGTCAAATATTTTCACTAACTTACATCACAACTTTTGAACCCAAAACCCCAGCAGGTCATCCAAAGTATCAAAACTTGGATTTGTAGCCTAGTTTCCAGTAAAAACTTCAGCAAAATACTACCACCTAATGGTTGGCGCCTAGGGCCAGGCAAAGTGGGCCAAGGAGGCCTAAAAGTCCTCCACTTATGACGTCACTCACAAAAAAATCTGCAGCCCCAAGCAAAAAAATTTTTTCGAGTGCGATCTACTAGACTGGCTGATCCGTTTGAGCCCTTGAACAGATCTCTAGAGCAATCGGCGGAGGAGCTAGGGCGTTGGTAAGGCAACCGAAAACTGCTGTTTTTTTTGGCAAAAATCGCTGAAACTACCCGGGTGCCAAAGTGTTAAGGCATATTTTTTCTGTGCTTCAGGAAGCTATGAAAGGAATTTTAAAACAAATATCAAACCCCTATGAGTGTATATCAAAAGTTATAAAGTCATAAAAAGTCATATTTTCCATGTTTGGTCATTAAGTCATATTTTGCATATTTTCAACCTAATTCAATGAGGAAACCATCGAAACAATATGAAAATATCAGGTGAAACTACTACATCGACAGGTCTAAGCCACATCCTGCAAATTGAACCCACATGGGCACCCTGCCAATGTTGGCAAAGATGTAGGTGAACCGAGTTATTTGGATGAAATGTAATGTACTGCCTAAAAATGTATGTTCTTGCTTAACCAATTTTCAGACTATGGTAGACTTGGAGTGAGTGTCAAAAATTCCAGACTGGATTATAAAATGTGACAGTCCACTCATCTCTGATACATGTGAAGAAATAGTCTGATTAATTGCATAAAACATGTTCTATATTTGCATGGAACCACTGGTCTGTTAAACACGGCAGGATTTCAAAATTGAAAATGTCAGGACCAAGGGATTTTCAAGTCATCCGGAAGCACTTTTATATCCCACAGTTCTAGAAATCTCCTGGTTCAGCATCAAGCCACTAGATATTAACAATGTCAGGTAGCAACTTAGCAAGCATGTGGACAGAAATAGGGCAGGGCGGTAAACTTGCGGATATTTCTCTGATACAGATAATCGCATATTCCAGTTAAACGCATAAATAAGCTTGGCAAATTGGCTATGCGATTAACCGGATTAGTCTGAAAAGCAAATGTTGCAACCTAGGCCTAGCAGAGGGAGTTTTGGTAAAAACTGCAATCACGCAAAAATTTACACAGATGTATATAACAGCAATCAGTGAACACACAGCTGTTAATTAGCTCATTACATCACCATGCATTGCCGTGAGCTTCGTAAGTGTTTCTTCCTCTTGCTCAGGAGTGCAGAGAGTGCCACTGCAAAATTTATTGCGACTGCAGAACTCACTGAAACCATTTGCATTGTCAAGTTTGCGATTTTTCACATTTATTTAATCCAAATTTATTTCGAATCTATAAATTAAAAAAACTCTTGATTTTTGGAGTCGAATCCATAGTATTAATATTTCATTATGTGCATCCTTAGTTATGGTAGTACTGGATAAGGCTTAAGCCTATTTTTAAGCTGGTTCGTTTACACTGAAGCTATATTTTTACAACAAATTTCTCATATTGGAAGGTGCATCAGCTACTTCAGAAAATGTCGTCACATTATCTGAACGAAATACCAGTCAGGCATTATATTTCAAAAACACCTTTATTGGAATGAACAGTAAGATGATGTTGTTTGCCATACAAGAAGTCTTATACTTTCTTCTCATATTTCATTTTTACATCATGATGCAAGATCAGAACAATTTCTTTCAAGCATTCCCCGCAATGATTACGCAAATATATTCTTAACAATCTCATAGACACCACTCCACAGACACAGTTGTGCAGCTGATTGTCAGCATCAATTTTACAATGCATGCATGTATGGATTCCTTGCTGTATGGCAGACGTTTGACGAATGTTTGACAAGCTACTACATTTCTTTTCAACACCACGTTCATAGAAACAAACAGTTATTGTGATGTAATAAATGCACTGTGACCAGTGATAACCTGAAAATCTTTCCTTGAGTGTTACGACTAGAGCTTGGCCAATAAGGCTTTTTTGGGCTGATACCAATGTTTCTGATTTTGCATTAATTACCAATAACCTACACTGATATTTTCGCATTACTCAAACCACTGTTGGAAGATATTACTTCACTGCAATAAGATTGATTTCTAGGGAAACCTGAGTCAATAAAACAGTCTGCCACCACAGCACATACTCCAATTTGTTCACAGACAGTCATCTGCTTGCAAGCGAATGTTATGTCATAGAGATATTTTTCTAGATGATTACAAAGTGGTCTGAATATCATGCAATACTTGATGTAGTCGGAGGGCTGCGTGCCATATGGAATAGGACAAAGAACTGCATTAATCTTCGTAGATGAAGTAGCAATTGGGTTTCCGAACACTTCGTGTAGAATAACAGCGTAGCTGTTTTTCTGAGCAAATATTGCCAATACATATTGGCGGAATTTTGCCGATATAATATACCCCCGACATCATTATATATATAAGCCAATACATATTGGCTTGCCGATGCATCGGTCAATCTCTAGTTTCGACTGATACCACTATCAAAATAAGTAGTTGTGCTAGGTTACTAGCCAAGTTTGATTGGGACTTAAAGACACCTGTAACCTAGAATATCTGGTTTTATTCTGAAAAGTATTATCAAAACCTGCCTTTCCATGACAGAATCACTTTTGCTTGGGTAGATGTGCCACTGCATTAAACTTGTGGTTCAACCTTAAGAAAATGTGTTGTTTGTGTGACAAATTATTTAATGTTGATTGCCAGTGCCAGATTAAGGAAAGTGCGCTGTGTGGGCGACTTTGTTTTTTTTGAGTAGACGACCTTTCATTTTTTAGTAGTTCTCAGGTGTAACATCTTGTAGGAAAAACCAAAATAGAATTTGGTATAGCTATCCTGGAATTGTAAACTATTCTGAAATGCCCATGCCCAATCAAGCACATGGAGACATGTTGATAAGGTTTACCTGGTCAATGCCAGTGTTAAGCTGCTTTTACGTTATCAAAAGCGTCACCATTCAAGTGAAACTTTCAACTAGATAGCAGCAGAAGGCCAAGTTTCTTGCAGTGGTGTTTAGCCTTCTATTGAGGAAATGCATTGATATGTTGCCAATTGATTAGTGAATAAGCAGAAAACACATGTAATGGTTGATAATGCCTAGCAGTGTCCATCTACTGGTGATTCGAATTCTGTGCCAAAACCCAAAATATCCCCGTATCTCAGTGGATATTGCCATGGGGAATCCACCTGGTTCTGAAGGCATTAAATATAAAACCCAAGCATGTATACTTTCCAGAGTGAGTTACATCAACAAGTTGGCAATAAAAATCATACATTGCTTTATCATGAAGTCATCTTTCAGAAAAAAGTTTCTCGAACTTTGTCATGACAATTACATCTTCCAGATTGTAATCATCCATATCTACTGCGGTATTACACTACAAAATATCAAATGATAATTCTGTTGTATCAACAAGTTTTACATCTGAGCATGAAACTTGAAATCAACAAGGGCAGATAATTAAAAAAACAAACATTAAGCATCATAAAAACTTACAAAAAAGTAAATAGCTTTTATCATGATTGAAACATCAAAACCCCATGGACACAAAAAGCTTGAAGAAAATCAAAATTTTCAGCTTCATAACACCTTAGCTACCAGCAGTTGAGGCTAAAATCCAGCAGTTTGCACATGTCTTTGCGTGGGAATATCTTTGCCGCCAATTGCGCTAGAGAGCTGTTTGCAATGCAAAAAAAATTTTTTGGTATTGAGTTTCAGATTTTGTGAGTGACGTCATAAGTGGAATACTTTTCGGCCTCTTTGGCCCACTTCATCTGGCCCTTGGCCCAAACCGCTACAGTTAGCTCATATTTTTAATGGAAACTAGGCTGAAATCCGTGTCTTTTGATACTTTGGATGACTTGCTGGGGTTTCGGGTTCAAAAGTTATGATCTGAAATAAACGAAATAATTAATTATATTTTGTTTATTTTAGAACATAACTTTCGAACCAGAAACACTAGAAAGTCGACCAAAGGCTCAAGACTCAGATTCTAGCCTAGTTTCCAATGAAAACTTCAGTGAAATACTTCTGTCTAGCAGTTGGGCCCTAGGACAGGTAACATGAGCCAAAATGGCCAAAAACGTAACTCACTTATGAAGTCACTCACGAAGAACCCAAAATCATATTTTTTTCATTGCAGACTTGCCAAGTCTTTTGAGGGTTGGAACAGCTCTCTAGCACAATCGGCTGGGGAGTTATGCGGTTGGTAAGTCAACCGAAATATCCCAGGTTTTTCCCCAATTTCCAGCACAATATATTTGTAGACCGGCTGCGAACATGTTAAGAATGCAAAAACTTTTTGAAAAACTTTCATGTTTTCAGAGTCATGACCACTATAAAAAACGCAAATTTTGTTTGTTCCGTTTCAATGAACATGTTTAACTTTTTCTTGAATTCTTATTTCTCAGCCTTTGATCACACGAAATGGCTGAAAATTGCTAAACAGACATTTTATGATCCAAGAAATCCAAAAAAAATAGCTTAAAAAGTTCTAAGAGAACTGCTTAATGAGGCAACAAAGCATTCAATTTGCTTCATACACCTTTTGAAGGCCCAACTATGAATCTGTAAAAAAATGGGTCTACAATTTTGAAGTTCAAATTAACATATTTTATTCTTATCCTCATACTCTTTCATGCCAAACAAAATAATTTAGTTTTGACACCTAAACTATGGAAAACTATGTTTTCTCAACCCATTAATGATCATTGACCACTATCAAAACACAGATCATAAACTTGTGGTTGTTTAGTGTCTGTTTTATAGATTCATAACATGAAAATCAGAACAAAAAATCGACTAATTTTTTTGCGTTTGCTTATCAACAACATGTTCCATTAATGGAACAATGGTTCAATGTGGGTTCACAGCTGTGTGATAACACTAATTTATGTTTTTTATTCTTTCTTTCCTGTTGCTTTGGTTTGATAACCATTTAATCGTGACACTACCATAATTTTGTCACAAATTAATTTTTAGAAGGAAAAGATTTTGTTTTATTTAAAGTTTAAAATAAATTGTAACATGACAACTGCCAGTGTGAAAGTTATGTAGTACAATTTTTTGTAACAACGAGGTCAGCTTTTTTGTGCAATGTATGATAGTTTTGCAAGTTGCGGCATAGCACTTAACACTTTGAGAACCGGTCTACGATATATTCGTACTTCGATTTTGGCCTAAAAATCAGCAGTTTTCGGTTGCCTTACCAATGCCCTAGCTCCTCCGTCGATTGCGCTAGAGAGCTGTTCAAGGGCTCAACCGGATAGGCCAGCCTAGTAGATTACACTTGAAAAAAAATTTTTTGGTTGGGGGGTGCGAATTTTTTGTGACTGACGTTATAAGTGAAGTAGTTTTAGGGTCATTTTGGCTCATGTTGCCTGGCCTAGAGCCCAACTACTAGGCCAAAGTGTTTTGCTGAAGTTTTCATTGGAAACTAGGCTCGAGTCCGAGTCTTTTGAACCTTTGATCGACTTTCTAGCGTCTCTGGTTCAAAAGTTATGATCTAAAATAAACAAATTAATTAATTAATTATCTAATTAGCTAATTAGTCAAATATTTTTACTAACTAACATCACAACTTTTGAACCGGAAACCCCAACAGGTCATCCAAAGTATCAAAAGACTCGGATTGTAGCCTAGTTTCCAGTAAAAACTTCAGCGAAATACTACCACCT
>Ga0210059_1007317_pt1 | contig 17557 bp, 13 predicted proteins | sample Ectturendosymbi2_FD_188042 | JGI IMG/M metagenome (GOLD analysis project Ga0210059, IMG submission 188042) | Ecteinascidia turbinata endosymbiont from Florida, USA - Sample 2 (SPAdes) (version 2) | ecosystem: Host-associated > Tunicates > Ascidians > Unclassified | place: Key West, Florida...
CAATTGTTCTTAATCTAAATTTTGGAGTTTTTTTGTAAAAAGAGCGTAAGGATACGGAGAGTTTCAGCGATAAACAAACGTGCGAATACAGGATTTTACCATCGCCAGCATGAGGAACTCCCGTTCGTAACATTTACAGAAAAGTAAAGGTTTAAGTTTTATTTGCAACATGCCCAAGATTTTAAGTTTAACTTTTCCTCCAAACTCTGGAAAACAATATTTCTCGCGTCGTTCACTCAACTGATCGATTTAAGTTTCAGTTCAACTAAAGCACAACCACGGGTTGATCACAAGTCAACAAAAGAGTTTTTGTAAAAAGGTTTTAGATATTGGACTATTTTTGGGGTAAATCTGTGTCGCTGAAGATGGAAATGCACTAGTTTTGTTGAATTGACTAGTTTTTGAGATGTTGAATATCCCATATCTGAAAGGACCCCCCAAAATGTGGTCACTTAACTCTTTCTACCCGGGATGTTGGTCGCTTGCTGCACAAAATAAAGCAACGGTTAATTAACTACTCATCAGTGACATCGCAACTGCTCAAACTACAATGTGCAGCCTAATTCTAGTAACATAATGCAAGGGGCGAAAGCCAGCAAATTGTGAGTCATAGTAGCTGGTTGTTTTTCGGTCATAGACCGAAACGTTTTTGAAATGACCCAAAAAAAAATTTAGTCATTTCGGTCAGAATGTTTCAAAATATAGGCTAAAGAACACTTTTATGGCGAGTTTTAAAACAATTGTGAGGCAAATGCCCGACTCGTTTCAGTGACCAAAATGTCTCAGCTAAAAATGACCCAAATGTTTCAGCAAAAAAAACAGCATGGTAGCAACCTTCCATTCAATACATTGAGTGTTGGGACCAGCAGGCTGATCTAAAGTTAGTTGTGTATAGGTTGCAAGATGGTAGAGTCACTGTCGTTGTGTTGCGCATGGAAAGAGTTGTAGATATAATCACATTTCAAAGATATAACACGCGGTAAATAACTTAAAAACATCCCCATAAGGCTGTAGTTTTGTGTTAACGTGATTGCTAAGTTGGCACGGAAGTAGGCAAGTCACCGGTACAAATGCATTTTTATTTTAAAATTTTGTCAATCTTTACTAATTTTCTATGAACTGTATTTACAGCAAACAGAGTTTAAACATGTTGTGAAATGCAGCTGTTGTCACAACGATCCAGATACGTTACGTTTGTGGCGAATATATGGAAAAGAGCAACCCATCAATGTACGTGATTATATCAAAAGAGCAAACCAGGTTTACCCTGGCTTGAAATTACGGGATCAAGATAAGCCATAAGTTCCCATAGTGTGTAAGAAGTTGCACCGAATCCCTCCGCTTGTGGACCACAGGAATAGTGAAAACAATAAGATGGATGCATCATATGGTTTGGCGAGAGCATCAGAACATCCACGACGATTGCTGCTTCTGCACGGTGGACATGGCAGGATGGAACCACCACAAACAGAAGTCGTTGTATTATTGTCAAAAACAGTCTGCTAGACACAACACAGTGAAATTTCTGTCCTTGTTCCAATTCTTTGCCAGACCTGTTTTCAGATGATAGTTTACTTGAAATTACGGAAGAAACTGCTGCAGTTGCACTCATTCTATGTCTGCTGCCGTTGAAAGTTCACAAACAACTAATGTGAAGCCTCTTGGTCGAAGGACAGCTCAACGACTTCGCTTTGCCAAAAGAGGCAGCTGAAGTCTTGGCTTCTCGTCTCAGTGAACACGGGATTCTTGATTCAACGAACAACATTTTAACGTCACAGAAACAAAGTACTTAATTGTTACTTTGGTGAAGAAGATAACGTCGTGCTTTGCAGCAATATTAATGGTTATCTGACAGCAATGGGTGTACCGCAGTAGAAGCCGGATGCGTGGCGGTTGTTGACCGACAGCCTTTAACGAACTTTGAAGTGTCTACTGCGGTATAATGGAAAAAAGTTTGTCTGTGTCCCAGCTGGTCATTCAGTGATCTTGGAAGAGCGCTGCTTTCTGTGGAGATGGTCCTGAGCATGCTGCATTGCAACGAACACAAATGGGTGATATGTGTTCACTTAAAAATGGTCAACATTTTGCGCGGACAGCAATGTGTTCATGTCAAATACTTATGTCTCTTTTGTGGGATTGTAGAGCTAGTTTTCAACACTGGCAAAGGAAGGATTTGCTGTTGTATGAATTGCTTGCTGTGGGGGAGAAAACATCATAAATGACCCATTGTTTGACTGTGGCAGAATCATCCTCCCACCATAGCACATAAAAATGGTCTTGTCGAAGCAACTCGTCAAGGCATTAGATAAGCGTGGCGTCTGTTTGGAATACATCTTAGCGGCGATTCAATCAGTGGTAGAGTATCCGCCTGTCTGGAAGATTAGGTGGTCGATCCACAGACTGAATGAATCGCCGGAGCACTCCTTGGGCAAGAGCGTCCACCGCAACCGCTCCGACAAAAGCATTATTCAAGCTTCGGCAATTGTTAAATAAATCCGTCGCATTGCATGCGATCGATAAAAAAAAATATCTGTGATACATTTCTTGGTTTTAGTAATGAGAAAGCTGAAGCCGGAATTTTTGACAGGTCTACAGATTCGCAAATTTAATTAAAGACCATGCCTGTGTTTCACATATGACTTCAGTTGAATCTGCTCCCCGGTCTTTGTATGTTTCTGTAGTGAAGGAATCTTGGGAAAAACGAAGGCAGACCACTGCTAGGATCTTCTGGTAATGATGCTCTTAAATATTCAAGCTCTTGGAGCCAGAATGAACATGATCGTTCACCATATATTCGGCCATTTTGATCGATTCCCGGAAACCTCGGTGATCTATGTGAGGCACAAGGTGAACGGTTCCGTCAGAATATTAAAGACAATGGAAAGGTATCAGGGTCGATGGAGTTGTCACATGATATCTGATTACTACTGGACCCTTGTGGGTCAAACGTAAATCATATAACAGAACTTTTCGTGAGAAGGACTAAATTAACCTTGGACATATTTTGCTGTGTGCAGTAAATGAAACATGTCCCTGTATTTCCAACAGTGTCAAATGTTAGTGGAAAAACTTACTTCGTTTTCATTGCTTGTGTAACTCTCGTCATAGATGAAGTTGGCTGATATGCAGCATATTCATGTATGCGGATTACGCCTAACATCCTTCCCTTTCACAGATACAACGCCAGCAACTTTAAAAAATATTGCATTCTGAGAAAGGATGGATATAAAATGAAACAAACGGTTCGTCTTGTCAAAAGCAATACTGAGTAACAAGAAGCTCTTTTCACTTTGGGTACAAATGACCTGCTGGGGATGCACAGTGTAGCAACATGTGCAAACGTGGATAAAATGATTTGGATATATCTCAACAACTAGAGCCAATTCAAAAAAACTGATACCATTTTCGGATTCAGCGACACAGATTTACCCCAAAACGCTCTCATCGTATGAGCTCCATCATAATGGAGCTAAGGCTCAACCGGTTTCGAAGGTCATCTGCAATTAATGAAAAGTTTGCGACTATTTCTAAAAATAAATTTGCCAATTGGAGTCAGAAAGCAATGTCATATTGTTAAATTATATTCGAAACTTTGCGTTTTCCACCAACCATCTAGAGCAAGGGTCACCAACCTTTATGTAACTGAGAGCTACTTCTTGGGTACCGATTAACGCTAAGGGCTACTAGTTTTATGCACACTTCTGAAATGAAAATTTTGCTGAATTTACCTTTAATTATGTTATCATTAATGATATTAATCTATATGAAAATACGCATCATCATAATGCTATTTTCAAAACAGACCCGCGGGCGACCAACGTGGTCTATGCGGGCGACCTGGTGCCCGCGGGCACCGTGTTGGTGACCCCTGACCTGGAGTCAACCGTGATGCTTCTTTGGTTTCCGTTACTGGGATGACAATCACAGTAACTTTTTAATTTTAAACCCAGTATTTCAATGCAGAGGATCGTTGAAAGTAAAACTTGACCAAAAGTCTACAATCAGTTCTTACATTGTGATGTTGGGATTGTTCGCAAACGCTTCGTGTTCAATCGCGTGTAGATTGACGTTGTTGACGAACCGGACGCGTTCAACGTTCGGAAGTTTCGAGAAGTCGTCTTTGCGAATTATCTCCAAGTTTTTTTGTCTGAAAAAGTGTTTTTGATAAAAGAATGGTTTATTATATCATATGACTCAGCCAACAAGCAGAAGCACTACAAGAAGCCATCGCATGCAGTAAACCAACCATTAACGAACATTAGAACAAATGAAAATACAATAGCGCAATAGCTGATCAGTGTGAACAAAGAGTGGCACTGTGTCATATAGGATTGGCGAAGGACTATGGCGGTCATCTAGTCCAGGGCTTCCCAAACTAGGGGGCGCGACCCACTGTGGGTCGGGCGAAAATTCCTCTATTTTATACAAATTGCTAACAATCGTTCAAGAAAACAATTTTCCGACATTTACCACCCTACTGTCTGGTCCGCGGACTTGCTCCAGGGGCAGATTAACGTTGCGTGGGGCCCCTGGCTGAAATTAGAAAGGGGCCCTTTCTAAACATATAAAACTGTCGTTCATAGGTAAAAAAATAAATGAACGAACTAAAAAAGGGCTTGAGCACAAAAACGAATCCTTAACAATATGAACGAAACTCATTGATTTCAAGTCTCCATTTCTTGCAGGAGACTTGAAACCGTATCGATAAATGTTCACAAAACACCAGTGGAATGTTTTGAATGTACAGTGGCACCCGTCGACGATCACCCCGCTATCACGACCAGTTTAACGCGGTTTTCCCTTTTCACTATCGCGTCCACTCCGGTATCCAGTTTGCGGCCACAGTCCAGCTGTTACAAAACTGCTAATCGAGCACCGCGAAACACGACCACCAGGCCCGTCGCCAGGATTTCGCAGCAAGGGGGCCAAAAACCACAAGTAGGGGCACATTTTTCAATACAATATTGGATGTATGCAGCAGCCGGCGAGCCAAACATGAAATGGGGCGCACAGATTTCAAATGGGGGGCAGGGACCACTGCCCACCCCCGCTGGCGACGACCCTGACGACCACCATATTCTATCGGTATCCTTACTTTGGAAAACTGCGGTAACCTGTTAGCAGCACTTTGCTCAACCGCATCACATTGTCCTGAAGCATCTTGGATACAGGGATGTAGGCGTGAGTGCAAGCGAAGTAAGTGCCAATGTGACGTAACAAACTCATACTGTAAACTCTTCTGGAATTTGTACTGCCGATATCGACTTTTTCCGTTGTGTGATTTTATAGTACAGTAACGATGGGGTATAGCAGCACGTAAGACAAAGCTAAATAACTTTCAATCAAGGAAAGAATGTAGAAATGAAATGATCGCGACAATACATGAAGCCTTTAGGAATACAAGTATGACGCGACCACCCCAGCCAGCAGCCCCGCTAACGCGACTAATTGAGTGCCGTCCAGTGGGTGGTCATGCTAGCGGAGTTCCACTGTATTTTATATATCCAAATGACATTTGAGGTAGATTAAAATTCTTAAATTATTCAGAAAATTCAGCTTTCCATGCCAGATTCGACCAAAATAACACTAACCTAACCTTAAAACGAACCCAACCAAAATTCAACCTAACTTTATCTACCATAAGAGCCCAGTTTTATGTCCTAAATTGATATGGTAAAAATAATTTTACTTAAATCATTGCAATTCAGTATTTCATTTCTGTTTACAATCAAGGACAAATCAGTAAGAACAAGAGCATGCACTCACTTATCAATAACTGTTGTGAAACTCACTCGCTTATTACGTATGGTTTCACGTTCATTCATAATAAGACATCACTACTGAATTGTTTGTTTCTACTGCACTTAGAATATAAAGTGGCACTCAACAACATTCTTAACTAAAAGCACATCTTACGACTTACAAAGTCGAAAATCGAATGAGTCTTGAGTTGACGCTGGTGGATAAAGTGCACTTGCACAAGAACAATGAATACTACCTTTTCTTTTTATTTATTTTTCGATCAAATTAGAAGGTACGGCCCACCGTTAAATCTCCGCTGGGGCACCTGACGAGATAACATCCATGTTTTTTCGGTGCCCCGGCGTTCGTTGTGTTGCAACCTCTCCGGTGGTGTTGCGTTGATTGTGTGATTCACCACGAACGGGATGTGCGTGAAGAACAACACCATACATATATGTGGCGCGAACAAGCAATAGTAGAGTGATCATGGCATGTGAACTCTATATTGTTGCTTGTTGCCACGGTGTGAAGCTTTGCGCATATGCCGCTCGGGATTTCCGATCGCAACAGTTGTCTTGAAGAGTGCATATGGTGCAATGAACTCAGTGCCAACAAACAAATCTGTCTATCCGCTAAGTGCGGCCATCTCAAAGCTGCCCTCGAGCCTAATTGCCCATCCCTGCAACAGGTAATTCGTTAGAACAAGCATAACATATTTTAATAATGTGCAATAATAACGATGTTAAAGACTGCAGACAGCTTCTGGAATGTAGCCAGCAAAGTGTGAGACTGCATTTTCTATGATGAAGCAATTAAATCTAAAAACAGAAAGCGAATGGGAGGCGAAACACTGTAAGATAGTGTCGTAAAAGCCTCGGCAACAGACATCCCACTGGTAGAGACGCAATAAATTACTATTTGCTATTGTCTCAATGATCCACTCACTTTCAATGACGCACTCACTTGTCTTCCCTTTTTTAGTTTTAACTGTTGTGAAGTAGTTGCCCCACGCTATAAGGTCTTCACCCCCACACGCAACGCGCTAGAATTAAAACATGCACCAGTAACAAAGAACACACAAATACATTAAAGTACACAAGGATATACAGTATGTGGCGTATATACCAACTCAGGCAGTCCTGCCTTTTAAACCCCATGACTTATTATCCTAAGCTTAAATCTTGTTACTTCCACCACTGCTGACAGACCTGACACCACTTAACAAGTTCACAATTTTCTTCGGAGCGGTCTGCAGCACCGATGTTCAAATGACGTGGATATCGCATGCGCATCGGAAAGCAAAATAAGACAAGCGGATGGAATACCTCAAACTTGTAGACCTTTGGAGCACTAACTTGTTAGTGAGTGTCGGCCAGACCACACGCCAAAGAATCAATTACTTTTATGTCAACGAAACAATTTCAATTGGTGAACACAGAGCGTCTCCTTTTTAATTCCAACTGTCGATGGTATCGTTTCCAGCGTATTGTGTATTGTTCACATATTACACTTTTTCCGACTTACCCATGGATTGGGGGCTCCCTAAATGTTGGGGGCCCTCGCTGTAGCCCAGTTAACGCCCCCTTAATCCGCCAGCCCAGTTAGCGCCCCCTTAATCCGCCACTGATCACCATTGTTTTTTACCATACAGGGCCATTTTCCGGAAACAAAAGGCTTTTGACAGCTTCTGGTTTAGCTGGACACTATGTACCAATCATCCACGAGCTGCATAACCAAAAGAAATATAAAAATGGCGGTTCTTACTAAACGATTTGCTTATCAAAATAAAGTTTCTAGAACGCATGTACTCCAAAATCGACTAATGTCCTACACGTACCACGAATCTCAGTCTTGTATTGGCGAACCTGTGGGTATTTAAACCAATCGGTAAATATGTAAACAGATTATACGCTGTTCGAACCTTCATCTTTCGTCCCGGGAATGCAAGGCTTCTTTTCTTGGTGCTCCGTCGAATAGATATATTGATGTATTCACCACGGTTCGACAATGACCTTTCATGCTCCTTAATAGCTTTGCTCGTTAGTTCTTTGTTTGCATTTGCTGAGAAGTGCACAAGAACACATTGGAACACAACACAAAACGAATGGTTTAAATGAAACCAAGTCAAGTTTGAAATAACTTGAAGGTAAAGATGGTTGACTCAAAACCAAAAAAGCGCCGTAGTCTTCAGCTCAACCGGTTTTTAGAAGGGATTTGTTTGTGGAACGCTTTGCCTTGAAACCCAGTGCTTAAAAGTGTGTCTCCCTCGCAACATTTTCCTATGGTCATTTTCAAAACCGAACTTTTTTCTCTGGGTCGAGCAGCAGTAGCCCCAAGACTGGAAACCAGGGCCTAAGGGGGTACGAAGGCTGATACCGAGCCCCCAGCTTCTTTAGCCTCACGGCAAGCTTTTCTGAGGAATCTGCCTGCTTGTTTCTGCTTATTTTCCATAGTTGTAAGCCACACAACTGCGAAAGTAAATCGAGCAGTTTATTACACAGGAAAACTATAGTTTCGCGTTTGTAAACGCATCTTCAATTCTGTAAAACCATAAGGCAAAACTTATTGACGACATGTTGACACTCCATAACTATCGACAGGAACGTCATTTTATGTTAAAGAACAATTGTATTGTGTTGCTGCTTTATTTGTGAACCAAGCCGAAGTCACGGGAGGATGCCCGTGCCACAACTCTCTGCACGTTTCACCATCTCTCATACCGCGCGTTTAATAGAAGCACTTTGCACATCTGCAGCAATTTTAAGCTTTGGAAATTGTAATACAGATTTACTCACGCAACATACAAAAAAACAAATTTACTTACCTGACCATACGAAATAAATGCAGAGAAGCAGGAAAACTTTTACTAACGACATCTAATAGATAGTTCACTGTCCAGTTATTGGCAAGCTCTTCGATCATACACTTACGGCACAAAGCGTTTCAGTGATGCAAGAAGTGTTTGGACGGGACAATAAAAAAACTCTTGCCTGCCTTCTTTCTGTTACAAACAGAAAAGCATTGTCAAACTTTGTTGTCATATATTAGGCAATGCTGCAACGCACAACGTTTTGATTGATAGCAAAAACTAACTACTGTCCACATGTCAGACGCAAGGAATCTAATCGCAAGTTTTTTATCATAAGGAATTCGATTTCACGCAACACTACGCATCGTTGGTCCTTGAATCTGCAAGGAATGCTTACAGGTGAAATACTAATAGGCTAAAACAAGTGCAACTTTTGCGTGATGCCAGTTGATAGAACCTAATTTACTGTAGCATGCGATGAACGACCAAAAGCTTGGGCTGGGCTATTTCTTATGTAGCGGGCGCCGAATTCACGGAGTTTTAATATTACGCAAGCAACCAGACCATAGACATGTTTTACAGATAAAGGCCATCGCGCAAGATTTGACACTAGTAATCGGGGGTCAGGTCCAACAGTCGGGAACTAGATGGACGACTTGATTGTGCACAGAAACCAACTGTGGAAGTTGGTAGCCATGCCATAACTGTTAAGAGGAAACAAATACTTATGTATTCAGACTCACTCATACAACTGTTCTTTTTAACTCTATGCCACAAAAGTCCACTTTCCGCGGAATTATCCTGCTCACGTCTGTCACGTACCCACGCTATAGAACTGCTTTAACCTTAACCGGGAAATCGTGTGTTTACAAATTCGTAGGAACAGCAAAATGTTTTTCCCTTCATATGAAAAGCTTGCGACATCACAGGGTTGGAAACAATGCGCCGACTGTCGACCACTGCTGTCTGCACCGCATAATCTCAAGTGGTTCCAACCCAGTTCGCTTAAACTGGACAAGTCAAATGCGGAAGACTCTCGACATTGTCATGTATCTTGTTCTATTCATAGCGCAGCTACAATTCCGTCGAGAGGTCGTTTTACAAGCAGTATAAAGCGATTGTAATTCAAGTTTCTTCTCGAAACAAACGTGCAAATCATCGGCTAATCTTCAACTCAAGCATCAAACTTCCTCGGTGCTCAACCTCGCTTTTCAAACCTTAACATTCTTTGAAAAAGGTCCCTTCAATCGAGCAATTCGAGAGAGGCACGTTGCAATTATTGGCCTTAGGCCATGCAAATCTACTTTTCTTGAGCTTCGGCACTTGCAGAAGCAGTGCTGATTGCATGACTGATAATTGCAGTGGCACTCGCATAGATGATTGCAATGGCAGTAGCTTCCAGTTTGCACTTACAGCAGCTTCCATATTTGCGGTGGCTGTATCCACGATACCGTAATGTTTAAAATTGTTTGGCACAACTGCTTCGTTGCATACGTGTGCGAAAACATCAAATGAACGTTTATTACCTCCCATAGCGGAGCCTGGCCTTTTCTTTGCACACTTTCTTTTATTCGTTATTTATTCAACGACTGGTATTTTGCTTCTTGTTGTTTTGTAGCGAATTTAGGACCATGCAGCTATTTCCAGTGCTTCACACTTTGCAAAATGGTTACAGTGGTAAAACGGCTTAACAATATTACAAAATTATGCAACAACAATAAATCTTGGGCCTCTGCAACTCATATTTTGCAGAGAAAAAGGATCTTACTCAGTCTTTGTTACATGCATTGCTGATAATAGCGACTTTGAAAATGAAGGGAACATGTTTGACGTTTCAGTGTCTGAAATGGCGGTTGGTGGAAGTGCTCTCTTGGACACATCTGCTTTTAAGGAAACCAGAAAACCTGGTTAAACGAATTATAACTTGGCTGCGTTTGTTCCACACGTTATAACTAAAGGTTTCAAAAATTGTCAAATTATTTGAAGTAAATATCAAGTTATAGCATTTCCTAAAAACCGGCCTGGCGGATTTTCATATTTTTTTAAAAGACCAGCCCATCTTGGGTTTTGCGGTAATTTCCATGAACACGTTGTCTTAAATGCAAGGAACAAACAACAACCGCTTGACTGACAGCAACGGAGGAGGGTCCTGGGTTCGATCTGGGCCCGACAAGCTCCACCACAGTTGATTGCAGGACGTTATCGGTGGACATTCGATCTTGAAATGGCGTTTTTGCACAATTTGTAAAAGGATTTAAATGTGAAAACGCATATACGATCGCTGCTGTACTTTTATCGCTAATATTTTGGTATTTGTAGGGATTATGCAAGTAATACGTGTTTGGAACTTCGCAGCATTTTCAAGTTTCACTGCACACACAACCATCGCAAGCTTCTTTGCTGCAAACAAACTGTTCATTATCAGTAACGGAGCGAAGCGTGTACAGTGTGACGACATAGTGGGGTTAAGAGGAAACAAGCTTTTGCCTTGTGCAGTATGACGACAAAAAAGGTTAATGGAAATAATAAGGTTTCAAATGTTTTTGTCAGATATTTAGCTTGAGGCTGACAAACGTTCATTTTCAGTATATTTAAAACGTAATTTGATGGTTGGTATTTTATTACTTTTATAAGATCAATGTGATTACGTATTTGGCTTGCACACGTCTTCGACATGTTGGATGGTGATAGAGAAAACATAGAAATCCTGAAGAACCACAAAGCACACGGAAGGTTTAGATTGCTATCCACAGGCAATGCTGGAGAAAAACAGACACCAAGACAACACACCAGCAACTACTGCAATTGGTCACCATCATGCAGGAGCATTAAATAATGGAAGAAAAATGAAGATTTGTGAAAAGCATCAGACATCTGAAGTGATCGGATGAAAAGATTTGATGAAGATTCACATCGGCGAACGAAGCCATACAGATAGTTTCTAAACAAGGCATCAAAGCTATTGATACGATGGTTAACTTGGTGTGGGAGAACACATACATTTCTAGGTAATTAATGCATATTTTGGTAGGTATTGTTGTGAGCGCTTCGTAAGCGCTTCATACTAGCCTGTGTGTATTTGCTCAAATGGCAAGCGTACATTGGCATGAAATAGGCACGAAATAGAGTGTTTCTTCCTGCATTTGAGCACTGATCAAAAGTGTCTCTTAGTTTATTTGCTGCACAGCACAATATAGCGATTTCACTTGTCTCTGGATGTCATCGTCATCATTCAGTGAAGCATTTAGGGATACACGAAGATATTTGTCGTGGTCAGAAAATTGTACACGTGCACCATTCAGAAAAACATTCGATGGAGCAAGCTGTTATACTTCTTGGGACAAAAAACTACACCAATCATTTTGTTGCAATTAACAGCGATTTCGTGTTCAGCAGCATAATCATCACAAATATTCAGAAGACGTTGAATTCTAGTAATTCTAGGGCCAATCATACATATATCATCAGCGAACAATAGATGATTCGCAACCAGGGATGTAGTGCTAACGAACAAGGTGTGGGAACGCACCCAAAAAAATGGCGATTTCAAAACAGCCTCAAACTCATTTTAAAGCAAAACATGAAAAACGTGTGGGTGAAAAAAGGTTTCCGCGCGTTCCCGCCCCGCTACACCCCTGTTCATAACCTTGTCAACAAGATCAGGCACTCAACAAAATTTGAAGATGATTTACAATACAGTACGTTATAAAAAATAAGAATTCATTAAAATAGTGAAAGGGTCTCTTGAATGTCGGCCCCCTTGAAAAATAATGGGGGTGTGGACCTAACCGATCCCTCTGTTCCGCTGCCCGTGCTAATTGGGGTAACACAGGCCGACAAGCAAAACAGAATAAAAGTCAAGTTGTCTACAACAGAATATTCAAATTACGGTAATCATCCCTCAATGAATTTTTGGAATATCTGAATCCACTCAGTTGCTTAGGAGAGTATTCTGATTTATTCTTTACGGGGGGGTGTCAACCTAGGAACAAGAAAAGTCTGAAATAATTGTTTCTTCAATAGCCGCCATAGGTGGCAGAACCGGGGGGGGCCGCATGGGTCTAGGTCCCCCCACTTTCATTTCTGGGGGGTCCTGGCCCCCCCACTTTTCAATTTTGAATTTTGCCTAATAGGTGTAAGTAACACAATTTGTACTGGGTCCATTGCTGAAGTAAATCGTTTAATGATAAAATTGTAGAATTTTGGCAGTACTTTATCAATATTATTTGTAATTTGGGAGGTTTTCGTAATTGTTTTGCAGAATACACCGTGCACAGTCTGTCACCCTGCTATGGCTTGCTTACTGCATTGGTGTTGTTGAACAGTGATGCCAGATGGTGTAATACAACAAATTTTTTTACAAAAAAGGTGTAATTTTACCTACTTGTGTGCTCGGGCGTCGGAAGATTTTTCCAGGGGGGGGCACTGGTGGATTTTTGCAAAATTATTCTAGGAGGGGCCAAAAGCGGTGAAATGTGTTTTTTTCCACTCGAATCTAAAAAAACACCTTTTTTGCTGAAATTTTCAAATTCCTTCACCCATTCTTGTGTGTAGCGTAGGGAAAAGTTCCTGCCACACCACTATTAAGACGTTGGTCTAGACCGGGAACCATTTGTAGCAGTGGAAGGAGATGGAAGTATTTATAGGCGACGATGGTGGTCGCTCAATGAGGCTAGTGTTGATAATATTTTCTTGTTCACACTGAGGCTGAATTTCACATCTTTATTTCTTGCCGACTCGGATGATTTCAAACAGAATACAAACAGAACATGCAAGCAGAAAAGTTGAGACGTCTCGAAAATAAAAATGATGATATTGACTCTCACGCTTTTTCAACATATCTCTACGTCGTAATCATTACCGCGCGAGTCGAAGTTCGTAATTCGTGTGTCTTAAAGGGCGCATCGTGCCACCGCACACTATGCGTTCGATTAAGTGTGATTTGCGCTGCAATTCCAGATATTAAGCTGCGGGCAGAAACCAAGGTCCGCTACACCATTAAAAACTGGTGTAATTTCAATCGTTTTAACACCATTCTAAATGATGAAATTTTTCTGAATCTTATACGCAAAATGAAATAATTGACAGATCAATTTAAATGTGTTTTTGCATTCGTATTACCAACACCAAATAGCTATATTTTATTTCTGCATTGGCAACACAATTGGCATCCTTACTGACAACGTGCTTGCTGCTACGTATAATTTGTCTTGTCTTTGGATTCCGGTATCTCATGCAGTTGTAGAATGATTTTTCAGTCAAGTTACTTCTGTGTTCAAGATGTGGAAAAGTTGTGATTTTGAATGTGTTCAAGATAGGTATCAATGCTGTGTCATTTTTGCCTGTTTTAAGCTGCGTTCTTGGTGTTTTTTAACAGCCCAGTGGTGGCTCTGGTACACGGACTCCTTGGGCTTAGCACGAGTCTTCGATTACGATATATATTGGAGAACGCGAGCTTGCTTTGTATATTTGTGCCACCACTCACGGTCCCACTTCACTTAGTTGTTAACTCGGGCTCTTTTCTTTGGACCTTATCATTGTTCATATATTTTCGTTCCATGTCTGGCCTTTTCGCCTTTATGTTGCCGGTGAGGATGACTTGAATAAAACAACTTCGTTCTTAGTAGGCGTCCTTTCGACTTCGCTCGCGCTTTACTCGGGCTCATCCATTAGAGCCCGAGCTGCCATATGCAATTAAGTATTTTTGAAACATAATTCGTATCGGACTGAATGTCCGCAATGGATTTGTATAGAACAGGAGCTCTCAACCTTTTCAAGCATGTGGCCCAATTAAGCAGAGGGTCCGTGGCCCACCGACTGTACAACTTCTCCAACGCGACAGCTGTGGCCCATGTGCAAAGCAGAAACAAAAACAACTAAAACCATTTTATAACGCGACGTGCGCTACAATCAATGCGTTGGAGAAAGTTAAGCCTGTTAGCTCAGAAGCAACCACGTTGAAAAACCTGGATTAAAGGTTCGTCTTGCAAAACGTATCCAATTTCAATAATACAAGGCCGTGGCCCGTCAAAAATTCTTCCGTTGCCCGCCAGTGAGCCATGGCCCACACGTTGAGAATTCCTGGTATAGAACATTGGATTTAAAGGCCAATCCAGTGGAGAGTTCCCTTTTCGAGAATAATTTTAAACGAACGATAAATTGTCCAGCAACTCAGGCTAATATGAATGAGCGTAGTAAGCAGAGGACAAACTGGCGTTATCATTGTTCTGTGACTTACGTTACTCAACAATGGAGAAATTATCACGAGACATCTCATTTATTGTTACGTAACTAACGTCACAGAGAAACTGTAATGCCAGCTAGAATGAAAGCAAATGGAAATTTCCGTCAGGCAAGCCTCGAACGGTTTTATTCAATCAGAATAAATCGTATGATTAGCCCGAGTGACGCTGTTGACGTGGATCGCCCCCGTAACAGCCTATTTGTATTTCAGGTAGTTCACCGATACGTTTTCATAGTGGTGTAATTTTGTCTAAAACAGTACAATTTAGACCTTCACATAAGTGTATAGGTAGTGACGTCATATTTCAATGTTTGTGACGTCACAGTTGCCAATTCAAACCGCAAAAATTTTGTAAATATTTTTTGACGTGCACTTCTGCCCCTCCACTTTGAAAAAGGTTCCGTCACCCATAATAGCCGCTACAATATTGCGATTGTAAGCAGCACTTGTGGTTCGGAATCGAACAAATATTGCGCATCTTTTTCCATCCGTACAACTGTATTCCGACTTTATACTGAAGCCCTGATGTTTTTTATACACATCTCACAGCATTCCAGTTGCATTACAAGTCTTCAAAAACAACGAAATATTTGTCGTTTTTTTCTGAAACATAAACTCAACTTGATCGAGATTAACTATCCTGAACATTTTCTTTGTTGCTGCTCAAATTGCTTAGTTCCCACTAGATTTTATTTAAAATAATTAAAGTTTTTCTTCTCGTGATTACTTTTACTTGGTTGATTTTCCGACTCCTCGCCCATTTGTTCAATAAGATTTCCTCAGAGCAATGTTTAAGGTTTAAACTTTAAGCAGAGCACATGTAACTTTTCGATACTACAAAGCAATGGACCAGTTAGCGTGAACGACAAGAACACAAAACTTTATGGGTCTTGTTTTTTGAAAATCTCCCACTGTACATTAAACAATACCATGAGACGTGAAATGTCTGAAACAATAAAAGAAAAAGGATTAGGATAGCTTTGACCATTTAACTTGATTTACAGCACGATTTTTAGTGGGGGCCCAATTTCAACTTCGAACTACCGGACCAACTACATTCGCCAGCCTGCCGTCGAATGTCATCTCAATGCTTTGTTCAAGGTGTTTCGCCTGGGGCGATGGTAAATGGCATTGGCTGGAGAGGAAGGCGCAGGGGCTTGGGAAATTATCCTGAAGCATGTACTGCATGTCAAAAACTCTGATTTTAAGACAAACACAGGGCAGTTTAGCACCCTGGATTTGACCGAAATTTTTGAGTAAACATTTTGTCAATTTGCCCACTCCACAAGCAGATATCCAAGTTTTTGAGGCTACAAATGTAAGATTTTTATTACAAAAACCGAGAAGAGTTGAAACTATTTATGAAAAATAACTTTTAATCAACAAATTGCAGCCCCCCTGCAGGGTGCCGCCCGGGGCTCGGAGCACCTAGGGCCCCCTTGCTACGCCACTGCTGAGACACATGGTCTTTATCACTGGTGTTAGTCAAAGAACACAAGGACGCAGCAATTCTTATTCAGAAACTCATCAAAGGTCAGGTGCTAAATGGTGTCAATACTGAAGACGAACAAATACTGCATCAAAGCACCAGCAACTACTGCATTCAGTCATCGTTACTTATACAGAAGAGTTACATCGGGTAAAAAATGATGACTTGTGAAAAAACATCAGATATTCGAAGTGATCAGAGAAATAATTTGATTAAGTATGTGCACAGCTTAACAAATTGTTTCTTGTCAAAGTATGAAATGTCCTGTCGAATACGTTACTTCATGTGGGCGAATGCTTACGATGCTTGGAATGTAATGTAAAATTCGACAACATCGTTGCAGGCAACGCGGAAGTGCATGATGCTGGAATGTGTGTGTACTTGCACCGTACAACAACTGGCAGACATACATTGTCATGCAATACACATGAAACAGAGTATGTTTAACTGCAGAAGAGCAATTATTTTGAGCTGGCATTGCAGTGGTCACGACATGAGACGTTCGAAAACCAACCATACAACACGTTTGGCCATGCGCGGCTTCAAGTAGCAGTAAGTTCACTCGCCGAGATCACTTGCCTTACTCTTACACAGGGGAGACCACAAACTTGTTTTCCAGTATTGCCACTCTGTTGTTAGGGAAACGTACTAGATATCATCATAAAAATACACTAGATTCACAAAAAAACACTAGATTACAAATACATGACAGATTTGTCAGGTGACAAGAAAAATAGTGTTGTACTTAAGAACAGGCGAGTGTTTGATGAACATTATATATTTATTTATTTGACTCAGACTAGATGGTCCACAGAACTCACACACACGCAAACAATTATTCTTTTACGCCTTAAAATCTTTCAATATGACTTGAAGTGCAACACCTTTACATAGAGGGTACAGAGACCAACCACACATCCTTGCCATTGCTCTTGACAAATTCCTTGTGCTCTGAAATGTGAAACTTAAGGCAAATGGGGAAATGGCACCTCTGCTTAGGGCAGGGGTTTTCAACTTTTTTTTGCTCATGGCCCACTAAATTAGTAAGAAATGGCGTTGGCCCGGATTTCTAGCATTGTCATTGGATTGAAAAGTTAATTTGAAACTGTTTAACAGAAATGGTTCAGATTTGAAGCATTTTACCACAATAGTGTTTAATGTACGGTTGTAAGTTTCACCAAGATAAAGAAAGAAAAGTTGTAACACGCAATTTTGAGTTTATGGTAGAAATTGAGTTTATGGTAGAAAAGCTCTGTGGCCCACTGAAAACAGC
>Ga0210059_1007318_pt1 | contig 17556 bp, 18 predicted proteins | sample Ectturendosymbi2_FD_188042 | JGI IMG/M metagenome (GOLD analysis project Ga0210059, IMG submission 188042) | Ecteinascidia turbinata endosymbiont from Florida, USA - Sample 2 (SPAdes) (version 2) | ecosystem: Host-associated > Tunicates > Ascidians > Unclassified | place: Key West, Florida...
TCATCGTCAGCAACGACGCTATAGCAGTAAATGGCAACATCGCTTTGGAGGAATTGACAGACCTGTCAAACTTTGCTCCGGCCTCGACAGAGCGCATCAGTGCTTTCAACTGAGAAATGACGCGTTGGGAGTTGACGCGCTGGGCTGACCGCTCGATGTTGGCAGGCAGGTTGAAGTACGACGGCTTGTCGTCTTCCGGGAGCTGCTCTATCAGCGCCTGGTAGTCCTGCAAAGGGGAAATGGCAAGGTGCATTAAAACTACATAAAGCATGAAAACTTTCCAGCTGTTGCAAACCCAATTTTGAAGCGGAGTGCTCAAGTCGAAAGTAAAACCATTGTCGACGACTGGTAGGTTATGACAGGCAACCACACAGAGAAGTTACGCAGCGAAAAATGTTGTAGTAAAAATTTGATTTTACGAGTAGGAATCGCTCCGCCAACCCCGGTCAAGGGTTTTACTCAAGCGAGTTTTCAACTCGTCGAGTAAACCAATTGCTCGTTTCAAAAAACAGAGGCAGTACCTTTCAGGGCCGCCACCAGCTGATATTTTCGGGGGGGGAGGCGAAACGATTGTAACTTGTTGTTGCGCATAACAATAAGCATGTTTTTCAAATTTTCGGGAGGGATTATCCGTTTGTCCACACCCTGGTACCTTTATGTTGGTAGAGTTCGGTAAAGTGACGTTGGACGTCAGTCGCTTGCCGCGACTGCGCGAATCGGACAAAAGGCCAGAGTCGAAGTATTGTCGCAGGTACGCTGACAAGACGCGCATGTCGAACGTGTTGTCCACCCTTCCGCCGTAGATCGCGTTCTCCATCAGACCATGCATGAAACTCCACTGCACGTTTTGACCTGTCGCACAAAACATGTCCAATGGTTTGCAAAATACAGCACCACACGAGTACACGGTTTCACATCATTGCAGTCTGATTTGTTCGCGCTCTGAACAAAAAAAGAACTACAACATTGCATTGCGGTGCAACGACGCACAACTTGTCATTTTGACGTCATAATGGAAAGCCTAAGGGTCGGGAAGCTGTGGATGATGTACCTGAGCACAGACGATCTAAAATGTCGGCTGCTGCCCTCAGGTCGCCAAGAGAAAACTCGTAGAACTTGGTCCAGCCTTGAGGGATGAAGGTGCGACGCTCCTGAAGCACCGCGTGGAACCAGGCGAGGGCGAATAGTGACTGAAATCGAACACAATGATCAGGTAACTAATCCAGTTTCGAAGGTAATTACTGATAAAAACTGTCACGCTGCTGGTTACAGAGACCGGTGAGAGGAAATTCCTTCGAAACTGAAAAATGATGAGGTTGTGAGAAACAAAGAAACAGACAATCGTTTCAACCGATTGTTGAAAATTGACATCAACTTTTTATTGACAAGGCAGAGTCACAAACAATAGACGTGCGGTCAACGTCCCACATTACTCTTGAAAAACGGCGAACCTGCGATCTTGAAACGGACGACTTCGAGTTTTTAGTTCCATGAGACACGAATTCCGGAGTCCAGTTGTCGTAGGTCCGGAAAAGGTTCCTCTTTATACCAGGGGGTGCCTTTCAGTAACAAAACACCAGAGGTTTTATTCAAAACAAGAGCTCAGTGAGCATCAAGAACTTCAGCGCTAATCAATATTATTGGTTGTACAAAGACGTTCTTGGGATATTCGAATTATCGCAAACAGGGCGAGTTACTTTGTTTTACATCTTCGGCGGCATAGCTCTCTTTCTGTGAAAACCACATTTCAACGCAAACCTTTCTGCTGACATTGAAAAAGACCAGCCTTGCAACTTGCATGACAACCTTACTTCATATGTGATTTTCAAGCTCGACTGCAGAAGTATTGTCGGAAACTTGAGGTGCACTTCAGAAGTCAACCAGAGCCGGAAACTCTCGTGCGGCGAAAGAGAATTGAGTTCCTGTCGAAAAAAAAAGACAACGCGTTCTGGGATATTTCGCTGCTACGTCAGGGGGGTGTTAACATGCTGGTACTGTGTGCAACGGTCAGACTTCCAGCGAACTTAATAGCAAGTTTGCCTGACACAAACTTTCTGTTCGTTTTGCGAGAGGTACAATTTACGAGCAAGTACGGATGTCGAGATATGCAGGGAAGATAGAAGAGACCAAGGAAAAACTCATTCAACGCAAACATGATACATGGTCAGTGCAAGCGGAGATAACAAAGAGACTGCAAACACTCTCGATCAACGTAAATTTGGGGTCACTTCGGTCCGTAAAGTGAGCGAAATACTGGTGAAGTACCTTTTCAAGTACGGGCAGCCAAGTCGTGACCAGGTGCAGGTTTTTCAAGCAAAGCCACTTTCCGTCGCGCGAACATTCTCGAACAAGTTGCATGGCAACGTCTGCTTGACCCTGTCCCATAGCAACCTGCAAAAGCACTTACAAATATAAGATGAGGAAACTAGCGGAGCTAATGAATGGGAACCAGCTTCATACCAGCCGGAAGCGTTAGGTAAATACGAAGCACTTGCAGCTATTTGCAACTAGTTACAGCAGCTGCGCCGAATGAAACTGCTGCAACTACAGTGGGATTCCACTGCAGAATCCTCTCGTTACAACCTACCCCGTGCGGTCGAGTTCTCGAGAGTAGCAGCTTACCTGATAGTAGCTGTCATCGCCAACAACGCTGGTGGCAAGATCCTGAAGCTCGTGAGAAGGATCAGCTCCTGCAATCAAGTGCAGTGAATGAAGTTGAGTAGTTGCATCATCAGGTCATACCACAGCAGCATCAGCAGAGAAAACATAAATTGAACTTCCGGAAGATTTGATGAGACTTTCCTGCTTTCAAAAGCTATCTATTGCACCGTAAAAATATATGTTCCAGCTCTTTCATATTTTTTGTATAAACTGTTTTTGTTTCATCAAAAGCGCTGGTGGGAAAACTTTATCGACGGTTTATTTAAACGCAGATGCCTTCGCATAACTCACCAGGTGAAAGAACAATCAGGATCGGTTCCGAAGACAGCGTCACACCAGACTCGTACAGGCGACGGAGACTGAGAGCAGGGGGGGAGATTTCGCGCAGTCCGAGCACTCGGGCAGCAAACAAAGCCATGGCGCTCTCGAGTCGATCTGGGCGGATTGCTTGCACGACCATGATCTTCAGACAAGCGAGCATGGAGACAACGCTGCTGGCACATGTACGCTCGTACAAAAAGGAAATTTTTCGCCACAAATTTGCAGCTCATAGAGTAACAACACACGATCCAGCTTCAGACAGCCAAGGACGTTTGGTTTATCGTTGTTTTATTTTTCTATCATTAACAAGTGAGATATTGCGGCACTGGAAGCAGACAGTACTGTAGTTCATGATGACCTGCTGTAAAATGTGCGACGTAAGAATGGAATCGCAAAATCTAAAGAAACACCAGCGCACCTGCTGGAAGTGAGAAATTTTTGAAGCTACGTTCTGAGGAAAGTCTTGTTCGCACGTAGAGCTGCGCGCGAACGTCACCCATATTCCACCGTCATCAAGTTTCAACGCCTGGTAGAGGGTTGGAAACGTCAGCCGTAATGACGCCACATCTCTCTGCCTGAAATACACAGAAGTGCAGCATTGTTAAGAATGACATAAAAGCAATTAACTTTTTAACCTGCTCTGCGTATTGAGATATGATTGAGAACTTGCAGAGAAAACGAAGATAATTATTATCAAAGTCATGGTCAATCTGATGTCACTTTAAAGAAAACTTAAATATATTGAACGGGAGAGGATTTTACTCTGAAAGATGCACTACTTTGATTTATAGACTTAAGGAAATGAGCAAACCGAAAACTCGTACAAGCAAAACAGCAGAGCACCTTTCTGCATCGATCCACATTGGAAGGTTCTCCCTGGAATGCTTTTTTCCCTCACCTTTGTCTAACACCGCATCACCGACCACCAAACCAAGAAAGTGCTCCCATTCCTGAAACAGACAGTTTTGATGTATTTAGGTTAAAACTCGGTCGTGAATCAATTTAAAACAAATTGACATCACAACAGCGAAATAGAAGTTTGATCAAAAAAAGTAATGGGGTACAGTATCTTTCCTGTTTAATAAAAAGTCTATAATTTCACAAATGTATGACAACAAACTAGAGGTTAAGAACTTTTCTCCATGGCCTGAAATGCTCACATTTTAATAACAGTTCAATGACATGATATCAATGACGCAAGCAAATTCAAAATCGTAAGATGTCAAAAAGGTTCTCATTTGCAGCTAAAACCGTTTGTTATTTGCAACCCCTATAGCCACAAAACCGTCACTAAAACCTGAAGCAGCGACACGGAAAGCGCTTCTCACTTCCACCAACAAAACCAACTGGATATTTAATTCTCGCAATACCGCATTTTATCCCAGTAGTGTGATAACGAAAAAGAATGGGGTCAATGTAATTTTTCAAGGAGGATATGATTAGAATTGAAGGGAGTTGACGTGTCGTTGTCATTTTACTAAAAAATTGTAATCTTGGGGCCGACATTTTTAGATTACACGATTGTAATAGAAAGTCGTTTTTCTTAAATACCTTGAGACAGCCGCAGAACAAACATTGTTATTCTTTGAATATGATATCTTCGTGTTTTGCTCGGGACCAGAAAACGAACAGTCGCAGCAGTACTTTTGCTTTTCTAGCTTATCACATCTTTACACAGAATTGAATTCGCCTCGTTCTTATTTTCCAAATGAGACATGCTCTTGAGAGGCCAATCACAGTTGTCGATTTTATGCACCTACCTTGTCTTTAAAAAGATCGGGCCTGGTACCTCTCGCCAAGTGTAAGGCGAACATCAGCCGGTCAGCCTTGAAAAGCGACTGCGCTACTTGTTCGTACACGAGCCAGAGCATGTGGTTGCTCAGGGAGCGGATGCGCTCTTCGGTAGTTCCGAAGTCCTGGGCAGGAAAGCAAGATGGAGCAGATGTTAACGCGCGTCGAGAAACTGATCACGAAAACAAAGCCGCGATCTGTTCCGGCGTTGCTCGAATGAATTATTTTTGTGAACAACTTTTCATCGCAAAGCATCGATTTGAAAGTCGAAACACTTATAAAAAGTCATGAAAACGCAAATGAAACCCACTCTCCGGAACAATGCACTTGAGCGCACAGAACGTTAAGTATTTACGGTTTTGATTTGCAGGGATTTCTGGAACAGCCGCAGAAACGAGGCCAAACTGAATCTGTACATGTTGTTGATCTTGGCCAGGTCGCTGATGACGAAATAAATGGTGCTGCCACCCTCGGCCAGAGGTAAGTAATCGTCTCGCTCCTGTGACGAAACAAACACATATGGGATAAAACAACACCTCACGCCCTGCACGAAAGCTTGGATCAGTCATATCAGCAAAGTTGAAAGAACAAATGACATAAAGCGTTTCACACGAATCATCGCAAGCGTGGAGAGAAGGACGATTTAGCTTCGACAGATAGGTTATCTGTTTGCCATTTGAAGCACTCCAAGTAAACAATTTTTCTCTGACCGCAAATGAGTGTCGGAGGTCAGGCGAGAGGCTTGAAATGAGCTCGAAGTTGAAAGTGTTATAAATAGCGGCGGATCTGGAGGGATGGGCAATTTCGGACATGCTCCCCAAAGGACTGTGTCCCTCCCTAAAATTCCGTTTCTTTACAGTAAATTGTTCTTTCCTGGTCTGTCTGCATCAGTCATACGGCAGAGGTTACAACCTATCGGTCGACTGTCAAGACTATCTTCCACAAAAATCAAAACAAGATCCGTCGCTGAATTTCAATCACGCTTTAAACCAATGTCAACGCGACGTTATACATCAACTATCGCTGTACCTAGAAAAGTATTGCGTCAACAAAGAGTTGGCATAGACAATCGTTTGAAGAAACTGGTACAAAATTCTCATTACAACAGTTGGATATGTGAAGGCGAACGCGAACTTAATGGCGCAGTACTGCAGTGGAGTGCACGGTTCAACGCAAATGCTGACTACACAGAGCTCGACAACAACGATTTTTCAAGCAAACATTTTGCAAGACCTGGTCTAGAGAGCGCTCCATGAGTTGCGACTCGCTGAGGGACTGAGTGATGGTCAGACTGCTCGCCTTTGTTTCGTTCAAACTTTCGATCAGCTGCTTGTTTTCCAGAATGTTCCCCTCGGCTTTTGCGAGTTGCTGAAAGATAAAGTACAAGCAAAATTGTTAAAACGGAAGCACAATGAAACATCTAACATCTTTTTCAAGTTGACAAGAAACCGAAAGACTTGTATTTTTTTAACAGAGTTGCCATGTATCATTGAACAGTAGTTGTCACGTGCATGTTAACTATGGGTAGCAAGGACTCGCACACTTTCTAGCCCTGCGCATGCGTGATGAGGATGTGCTGTTTTGTAAGCTGTTAGATTTCCAGGTATGGCGTTGCACGAATAGCATGCCAATCGTGCAACGCCGCTTTTATCTTCTCGACGTCATGGTTCTAGAATTGCTTCACTATCAACGAATAGCGTCTCGTACCTCCAGCAAACTTTCCTCGAGCTTGGAAAGCTTTATCTTCAGCTCCTCTTCCTCTCGGAGCAGCTGCGTCTTTCGCTGTTCCAGTTCGGGCTTTTCGTGTTGAATCGTGAGCGCCAAGAGCTGACAACACATTATTGGTCAAAGCGAAAAACGAGCGGCTTGCTGTGAGAACTCGCATGGTCGATAAAATTGCGTGATAAACGCGTCACATGAGACAATCTCACTGCTCACCTGACCCTTCAGTCCAGCTCTTGTAGTTGTGAAGTCGACTTCCGAAATGATGCTGGCAGTGTCGGGGGGAATGGTCGGGTGGGGGTTTCTAGTGGTCATGAACAGTCGGAAGTCTTCGTTGTAGTCGACCGTTTTCTCCCCAAGTTGAACGACGTACCGGGGTCCTTGAAGAAGATTCACAGAACGCATTTCCAGTATTTCTATTTGCGTTCAAGGCCCCGTCCAAGAAAAGATTTGCCCTTTTTCCTTTTTCCATGCAAAGTGGGGTTCTACTTTCTGCTACAGTAGCAATCGAGCAATGTGGATCATGGCTCTAGTGTTTTAACACAAAATCTCATATATAGTTGTTGTGTGACTTCGGTCTAACGATGGTCTAATAATTTTAATATTTCTAAACCATACCAGAAAGGTTCCGGATAATTTTTGGGAGAATGATCCAATCCCAACCACTCGCAACGAATGCTATAGTTTTGACTTTAAAAGCAAGCTTGGCGGGTCATCATCTGATTGAACGGATTCCCAAAGAAAGACTACTCCTAAGCAGTAGACGACTGAACCATGTTCGTATTAAAAAGTGCACTTCATGGCTATCGCAAGAAGCTTCCTCATTTACCCGCGTTTCATGAAGATTGAATGCAGAGCTTGGACAGAGGCAGTACAAAGAGAAAGACTGCCGCTAAAGTTTTCGTAAATGGTAGCTTGAGCAGCCACGGGCTGAATGCAAGTATGAAGTCGTAAGACCGGCCAGCGACAAACAGAAAAAGTCGCCAATGAGGTACTTTTTGCACAGAGTGACAATCGTGAGAAGCTAAATTTACTTTCAAAAACAATCATTGAAATATACGTACCAAGACTAACAAGGTCTCCGCGCAGAAGCGGGTACAAAATCGGTTCGATGTGATCCATCTCCTGGACCACCAAGGTCTTCCCGAATCGAACGGCTAGTTCCAGCGCCGTCGCAAAATTGGGATCCTGTGAGTTGGAAAAAATATAGAGCGTTTTTTAAATGTGTAACTGATTAAAACCCAGGATATACAGCAGATTTCAGAGACAATCTTATTCCGTTCATCTGTGCAGATATCAAATAATTCTAATCCATGATACCTGTTGATTAACAACTTCCAGCCTGGACTCTTTCAAATGCTGCTTAAGCCATTCAGTTGCCCTGGAAGATGGGTCGACAAGGAAAGGCTTGAGTGAACTCTAAAAATGACAACAAGGCTTACAGCAAGAAGAACCACTTGGCACGGGTTTAGCAACGCAAGCATTAACCAACACATGCAGAGTTTACGACAAAAAACAAACTCAGTTTGTGCTATCAACAAGTTGACCAGATCGGAAGGGAACTTGCAGAGGAGTCGAGACAATGCTGCGTTATTGCGTTCTTTGCACAAGAGTTGTGTCAAGTCCGTTTCGTTGAAGCTAACGCACGATGGGATTACGCAACGATGAAGAAATATGAAGGGTTTTGAAATGAAATACCGTGATTGTTTGCCAACAGCGTTAGTTCTTGTTAGCAATTGCCTTGTTGATGCAGATCAGAATGAGGAGAACATCGCAATTGCGTGTGGCGTGACTATAGCAAGGACGAAGCAACGCAGCTTGACATCACCGAATTGTGGCATCGCAGTTACAATAATTACTTATGTCTTTCTGATATGAACAAAGACATCATCTCGCACGTTTATTTTTTATGTTAGCAACTGGCCGTTCCTCGCGCCTGCCTTTTCCTATTAATGGTGGCAGAAAGTAGATCGAAAATTGTGATTTTTTTCTAAGACAGCGAAAGATTAACCATCCACACTTTGCATGTAACAGCCCAAATAATAAAATAGCAGCAAACCAATACCTTTGGGTATTACTGATCATCTACAAGTAAAATATGCGTCGGATAAGATTATGCATAAATGTTGCTTGGGCAACCCTAAACGGTGTGATGCCCATGTACCACACACTATATTAAGCAAATCATACTGTGGGCGGTAATCTCGGGCAAAAACCAAAATTTTAAAGTGATTGTTTTTCGAGCTTTTCCACGTTTCTTGCAACAAAGCTGACTATAAAATGACGTCGAAACTGAAAGCGAAGCTTTATTTGTGGTGCATGAAAGGTATTTTCCTTTTCAGCGAAACCAGAAGTGAATCTGACACGATGGCTGACACCTTTTCACGGCAGCGATCGCTCAGAGGCGCAGTGTCCGGCTCTGAAACGAAAGTTTGGGTGATCTGGCCACAGCAGCAGATTCGCCGCAGTGCTCTCGGGAGAGAGCGCTACAACGCCGGTCTTGCCAGAATAAAAGGTAATTCAGTCTTCAGGAGGCATTTCCACAACCGTTTTCTCTATTACATGATTTGTGGCGACGAAAATCTTTATCACATGGTAATATATCACATGCTGTTTCGGAAAAGAAGTGTGTCACGTCACTGCAGCTTCCGCGGTGCGCGACAATGCCAAAGTTGTTAATTTCCACTGGTCTTCCTTCGAAGCGGCCGCTGATTTTGTGGTGGTACTGCCAATTTGAAAACCGACATTTTTTTACACTTTGAACAAAACTACACGGACATAAAGTTTCCTACCATTGCGTTGGTTTTTTATGCTATTGATGTTGCTGACAACTGCGACCCCCCCCTGCTAGCAAAGAATTTCTTTCATATGTAGAAACCGTTGTCATTCGAAAAGAGGAAGGTGGCATTACAGAAACAGATGATTTTAATCAAAACTAAAGTGACATGCAAGCAAGGAAGGTCTGAACAGCACACATGCGTCGAACAAAGCACGACAGCGAATGACTTCAGCGACGTCACTTACCTTCATCTCCCCCAGCTTTGAAGTTCCCGCAAGCAAAAATAGAGAAAAATATCAGAAGTTTCAGGGACGGCAGTGCACGAGTTGCTGCCGCTGCATGTCAAACAAATCCACAACGCAAAGTATTTCATATACGACCAAATGCACCGATACGGTGAATCTCACAAGTTCACGCAACGCGACTTTGCAGCTAAGCACAAAATAAAAGCGAGTTTATCATGGTATTTTCCAGTTCTAAGCAACATTGAGAAACGCAATGACATCGCACTAACTGATCGTTTCCTGTGAAAACCAGTTCGTGAAAAGTTAATCCGACCTGCGAAACAAGGTTCAAAGCTCCGGGAGCATACCTGCAAAATGATGAGGGCGTTTTCCATTGAAAGGTCGTCCGACGGCAAACCTTCCGCTTTCCACTGGAGCTGCTCCCTCTCGCTACTGAGGAAGCGGCGGAGATCGAAACCTGAAGAAACAATTTCGATGAATTCAAATAACAGGTTGTCCTTCCCAATGGCAATAAAAATGCGGATATCCAATTTTGCAAGCACGTTTTCGTTTAAAATAGCGTGAAATCTAACACAAAACTTCCATTTTGTACTTTCAAGACGAGTGCTGAAAGTTCGAACAAGGGCGTGTTGATAAGTTTAGAAACATCAATCTTTTACTTTTCCATCACTGTGGCTATTAAAATGGCCGATGACTGAATCATTACGTCATGATTCAACCGCGCCCGCATTTTTCACGGAGAAAAAATCGTTCTTTACCAAGATTGCCGAAATTCGTTGATCCAAGCACCATCGCCCACCAACACACACGGGGCAAATTGCGAGTAACTGCTACTCGTTCCATTGTTGAATTCTTACCAAATCAATAAAAGCGCGGGTCGCAGCAAGCAACGCGGAAATACACGTTCATGTCAGGAAATACACGCGCTGATACTTTCTAGCAGTACTAGTTCAGTAAATATATCTTTACCAGTTCTGTTCTTTTTCTTACAATTTTTTTGTTATTAAACTGTTGAAAAGCGGCATCCAGATTGATGAAAATTTGACTTAGGAATATTGAGGCGTTAAAACTTAAAGGACCACTGTCTTAGCCATTGTAGTAATGATCACGTGACCTCGCATGAAACAGCAGCAATTACTTCACGAAGCCAATGCTGCAAACCTGGTCTCACAAAAGGAAGAGCAACATATCTCTCACTTTTCATCTGCGTCATTTCCATCCATTCGTGCAGCATTTCCTTCCTCACGTCTTCCGGCGCAGCGGGGAGGTAAGTGATAAAAGCGGCGGCCAGCTGGGCGCAGGCAGGCAGACTTTCGAGCTCGTGGGCCAAGACTTTTACCTGAAAATATAGTCAGCGAGAAAGAGTCGTAAGCTGCTCGCTTTAATCGTTGAAATGTCGCAGCATGACAGTCATCAAACAACAAGAAAAACTCAACATGATAAGCTGTTGACAAAGTGAAAGTTCATCCTTTGGGCAACGAACATGTAAATTGCTACGAAGCGACGACCGAGGAGGCCGTTCAGCAAATTTACAAAGCAATTTTATGATATTACATTGTTGTAACATAAAGACAGCAACACAAAAAAGCGCGGAAAAACTCTTCAAAAACCCAACAACTGACTTGTTCGCTCCATCTCTGGTGTTCGTCACCCAACTTTCCCACCAGACTCTCAGCGGCGTTGATGGTTTCGTTCGCTTTGTCAACCTCGGTCTGCAGCTGAGCAGCCTCCGTGGTGCGGACCTGGAACTTGTTGCGCAGCTCGGCGACGCGGTCGTCGACTTCGTCGAGCGCCTTGCTCAGCTTCTCTACGCGCGACTCCGCTTTCTCCAAGTTTCTGACGACGCAAGTTAAACGAGCGGTGACTGGAAAACTGCTGCAGCATCGGAATGAAACGTTTGTGGGCGTAATCGGAACCAGTAGTTCTACCTGCTCTTCCAACACAGGAATTATCTTTTCTGTGAGATTAAAGATGGCACATGTTTTACGGCCATTTAAACGCCAGAGTGATGCGCAGTACTATCAGGAAAAAACTACTGTAAGAGTTAACCACAGCACAATGCTTGTCAGGTATTTCAGTCATTAGTGATGCTCAGGGGGCAGAAAAACGTGGTTTCAGGTCAGCGCCAATGCACGTTGCAGCAACCTGCCATCGTTCAACCCCAGACGCTGCAGCAAAAAAAACGTGCAACAAACCTCATGCGCAACTCACACACCGACCGACCCCGACGCCTCCAAACCTCCGCTCACCTCTGAAGCTTGCTTTGCTCTTTCTCCAACGGCTCGATCTTCTCCAGCACTTGCGAGTACTTAACGTTCGCTTTCACCCACTCGGCCAATGGCAAAGCGGCGGCGCTCGCACGCTGCGCGTTCTTCTTTTCGAACGAGCGCGCGTTGTTCTCGAGCAGCTCCTCGACCGAGGTGCGGATCTCGGGATTGATGCGGCGAGCGTCGAAACTGATGATGTCTTCCTTGACGCCGCGCTTGGCGAGGAAGCTGCGATAAGGAAAGCTTTTTGTCGCACGACTATCGACACATCGCGAAAAAGCAATGCAGGTTTGTTGCATTCTATTTCGTAGCCACACGGCTACAGAGTGAGTTCGTTGATTAACAAGACCTGAAAAGTAAGATTGCCGGTTACCAAAGAGCGATGGCCTGTGGACGACTCACAACAGCTCAGCAGTGAACTTTATTACAACTCAAATCTAACTCACAGGCATGGGCAGGTTTGTCACCTACGGATTCCAAAATTTTCAGAAATGCTGTCTCAGTGCTCTGTCTGTCTTAGTGTCGTTAGGGGGGGTCATTGTCCCATTGAAGAACTGCGACGATTCGCGAAAATGATTGTAAGTAAAATTGATTTTTGGTAAAAAGCAAAAAAGTCACCGATTTCCAAAAAGTAAATATCAAAACACATTTGCATTGAACCATCATTTCCCGGATCGGACCGACCCGATGTTTTTCGAACATTCTTGTGCGAAAAATTTTATAATGGCCTCTGGATACTCGTGCAATCGTCTCGTGACACATTTGGTCCTGGTCATAGGCTCTTACAAATTATTTTCAATCGAATGCCGACATGTAAAAAGTTGACTGATTTGATTACAGCTCAACAAATCAGAACTTACAAAAATTTGCGTGAATCCGATCAAATTACAAGCTTTCATAAAATGCAAGCCGACATGCGACAGACGTGGGCGCACTGCACCAGTGTGGAGCTCCGTAGAAGCGGAGAATAAATCCCAGCAAGTCCAGGACATATCACTGTTAGGTTCACAGCGTTTAAGCAAACTTTTGTCGACGCACCTTTTCATGCTAACCCAGGTTGTGTCGAATATTCCCATGAGACGGAGCACGCCCTCCAGTATGTCTCGTATCACTTCCGGCGGACTCCGCAAAGCTCGGATTTCGGACAGGGTTTGGGGGTTGATGTTGCCGACAGCCTTTTGCGCAGCAGTGATCAGGGGCTGGACCTGAGTCAAACGAAAGTGAGATCAGAATGGGAAAAATTTCAAAGCGTTTTTAATCTGCACGTACCACACGTACAGGGCAACCCAGTAACGTTGTATTGAAGAACAAAATCTTTACTTAACCTACGAAAACGTTTTTAAAAAATCAAGTAAAGGGTGTGATCCTTCAGTTAAACTTTATAAACGCGCCTCTAACTTAGATTCGTATGACAACGTGGTCAGGACGCTTTTTATAAAACATGTAACGCGGTGTTGAAACCAGCATAATTCTGGAACTCAGCAGGTTACTTCATTATCCTTCCAGCTGCTTATATATTTTAACAAAACGCGGATTCAAAACGTGCTTTTCTCATTTTTGTTGCAAGATTTAGAGTTTCCTGAAGACAACAGCGGGTAGTTTGATGAAGAGCTTCAGATGCCAAATTCCCAAACTCGTAAATCTGACCGTAAACCTGTACAACGGCGGGAATTCGCTTCTTCGGTAAAAAACTTGAACCAAAAACCATCACAGCACACTCTCGTACTATTCGTAACTATAAACATCCGATCAAGAAATATGTAGCAAAGCGAGTGGGACTAACTTCCGAAAGTTCGATGTCGATCGCTTTTTTCCTCTTGTCGATATTGACCCGTTCCTCAGCAGCTTTCTGCTTCAGTGTTTCCATTTCATTCTTCTGAGTACTGGCGTCCTACAAATTTACGCAGTGACAAAGCAAAACAAAAGACAAAACACGGAAAAATGCAAAATATAACTGGAAACTGACAAAGCACGTGCCGACCGACCTGCATGGCTTGAGTGATCTCCTTCAAAGCGTTGTCTGCCTCAGATTGTTTCTGAACAAGCAGCGCACCTTGCTCCGCAGCTCGTTGTTTCAAGTTGTCAACGAGGGAAGTCGCTTCGTTCAGTTTCGACAAACCCGCCTGAGTTGGTGAAGAAAGAAGCAAGTGGGTTAAATATAAAAAACTATTGATGAACAAGCTTCAGATAGTAAGAACTTCACCGAGCAATCTAAGAAGCAACAGATCGTTTGAATCGCAAATATAAGGGATAAAGTTGCAAATCACGGAAATCCCTGGTTCTAAAAAAGACATTTTTTCGGGACACATATGTTGCCGCTTGGCGGCTCACGAGAGCATCGATGGTTCGAGATAAAAGCAAAGCTTATAAAACATTGTCTTCCGGCAAGCAGCTAAGACGTGCATTACTGCGGGGTACACGAAAATTAAAAAATGCCTAATGGGAAGAACTTCAAAGTCAGGCCTGTGTTGGAAAGTACCCGAATGAGGGTAAAGCAAAGTTAGAGTCGATACCCTTGTCAAACCATCGTTAGCGATTCACGCACCTGAAGATGGCTCTGCTTTCGCATCAGGTCGTCCCTTTTAGTTTGGAAAACGCTCTGGTAAGTTCTCAGAAAGGTCACGTAGCGGCGGGGTGCGGAGTCGTGGGGTCTGCGCTGACCGCACAGGTGGTGGATTTTGGCGAAGTTGTAACAGAGCTGCTTGGCGCTGCTGGCGTTGTCCGCTGGAAGCTGCTGACTCAGCAACATTTCGGGCACCTGCGATAAAATGCAAAGCGTGAAAAAGAATCACAGCGCACAGGGTTGCCTCTAAAACGCTTGTGCAACAGTGATGGGTGGACACACGCATCACCACAGCGTAGCGACCAAGGAAGGCACTGTGGCCTTGGCCAGCGGGTCACGTTAAGCTATTTAATCCAGCACGCTGCACTTGTCCCATTTTTGTACTAATAAGATTAAATTTTTTGCTTACACCTCATTTGCGTTTGTTTACACGGACAATCCATCCATATGTTCCCAATCTTAGAATCTAACGCGGGTCGCGAGTCAAAAAAAGACCAGGCCAGAGAACGATGCGCAGTGTAACAAGTTGATAAACGGTGTTTACAGGCACAAGCCCGCAGCAAGGTTTTACGGTTTGGGGAGAAAATACATTTTTAGAGGGGCAAGATTTTGTTTTTATTATATGTTTAAAACAAACTGTATAACATCTTTCTGGGCACAACAAAACTTGGGGGCCACAAAAAAGTTGGGGACACTGACCCCGAATGTCCCCAAGTATGATGTTGTTGGTTGGAAGAAACAGGCTCATGGCATGGAGCGCAGCGGTTTAAAGTAATGCTGTCCATTAACAAACAATTCCCAAAGCCCTCCATGAGCTAGTCAACAAAACGTAGTGAATTAATCTGCATCAAGTACAAACCAAACTTATTCTAGAATAGAACAAAGGGCTTCACAGAGTTTTTGTGCGATTTACCTGCTTCATACTGTGCCTATTCCAGTGATCCATCCACTGCACTTGGCAAAGCTTGTACAGGGCAGGGTTACTCTCGCAGTTGATGGTGAAGTTCTCGTGCGTGCAATCCATGATCAACGCAACGTGCAAGTTCTTCATAACCTCTGTTAATAGAAAAAAGCACTTGTCCAGACGCAACGGAAGCCGGACTTCTTATTTTGGGGATGGCAGCACCGCTGCAAAAATCACAGGTTACGATGTATAATCGAAAGATCTTTGACAGTTAATGATATTTCCTCTCACACAAATAATTCACATAATCCGACTATCTAACGCACAACGACTAGGTTTTTTAACACATTATACCGAAAAATACAGAATACGAAAACTGATGGGCAGTAAATTTCCAGCCTACGTGACTCGCTCACAGGATTTGCAACACGACGTGAAAGCGTCTTTTATACTCAACTCTTTGCAAAATAACTGTAGAGAGGCCCACGATGGCCAGCCTCCGACGCTTGATCGCGCAGTGGAGTCAAGAGCGGTTCCAATTCCTCCGTGGTGTACAAACCGGGGATTTCCCCTGCTGATAACAGACTATTGACCAATTCGAGAAAAGATGAATGGACGAGCTGGAAATCTTCGAGCAAGAGAACGACCTGAAATACAAGTTTGACGATATTCTGTTTTATTTTAGCTACCAAGCATACTTCAAAACGTTAACTTTTGTTTTCTACGGTTGGCTACAGTGACACCATCAGAAATTTGAAGACTGTTCCCTCGCCACTACTGGCAAGATCACCCGAGAAAAAGCAGGATAAAATTAAAAGCAAGAATCTAACTTTACTGATACCCGATCACAAAAGCTACTTCATATCAACTTGCAGCTCATCCGTAGCAACAAGACGCAATAGGCAGCTGTGCAACGTTTAGAAATATAGTTTAGCGCGCAAGCCCTAGCAGCCGCATCGAACTGTGTCCTAGAAACCGCATCCAACTGTGACCACCTCACCTGCTCGTCTTCAATGCCGGCTTGCTGCATGATCGTTTTCAGATCTTGCCGGAATTGTTTCAGACCGTAAGTGCGTGACACCTTGGGCGTGTACAGGGTCATTCGGTGCATGTGGGCACAAACGGACACCGCTGTGCGCCTACCGACCCCTGTGCGCCCAGCCAGCAACAGACTCCCCCCTGGAGCCGACAGCACTCGATCAACTCTTGCCATGTATTCCAAAACCTGTAAAAAGCATCAGAGATTATCTGAAAATGTAGGCAGTTTTATCTATTAATGAGAAATAAGCGCATAGTTTTTCATTAGCATCGACAACATGCCTATAGTCTTTTGTTTACGCTATGAAGCTTTTGTCTTTAGCGAACCATCACCCAATACCCAGGCCCTACAAGGGCGTTAAATGGGGCGAAATGGAACATGGTTGTTGATTAAATGTTCTGAAGCAAGTGGGTGCGCAAAGTTGACGTAATCGAAAAACACTCGTACGTTTAAATAGGAACGTTGAAAAGACTGCGAGCACTAAAGCCTGTGATCTATGTAGACACTTAAAATATATACTTAAAGCATGCTTTCGAAGGCAAAGCCGCGTGCGTACCTCTTGAAACACAAGAACGTCTATTTCCCGGACTTCTCTGCTGTAAGCAGCTACCGCCTTCGTAATGACGTCCTTGAGGTCTTTCGCGGACAGCTGGCCGAGAATTTTGCCGTGAACAGGAAGGCGACCATCGGCTGAACAGAACCATGACAAGTTGTTGCAGAGCTGCTGGTGACAGGGAGAAGTTTGACCTCAGCACGTTCGCAGACATTAGCGAAACCACAGATGGGTTGAAACGTAACAATTTTTTTGACCGATAACCAGAGACATTCCAGTGGACGGAGCGCGGTCTGAGACTAACGCCAACCAAAGTTGCAAACGTTTGTGGACACAACGTACACGCGAAAAAACTAAAGCGAAGGATTTTTTGAAAAAGTACGATGATTATGCATAAGTACAACTCTGCATTTTGCATGAATTGCAAAACTTCCACGAAATAACAACCTTTCAAGATCAGTTAGTTTCGTATATCTTCATCAAAGCTGACATCGACATATCCACAACCAATCAGTTCAGTTTTATTATACTCGCTTTTTACACTTCTTGGAATGTCGCGAGTGGTCAGCATCAGTGATCTTGGTTTGCTTGCGCCGTGGGCCAGGCGGCTACTTTCGCAGTGAATGCTGCATTGGTGGCGAGTCAATGGCAGCACCGCGCGTGAAAAGTTCCGTTGCACCCAACCACCAACGCCGAGCACGAAGTTGGACG
>Ga0210059_1007319_pt1 | contig 17554 bp, 15 predicted proteins | sample Ectturendosymbi2_FD_188042 | JGI IMG/M metagenome (GOLD analysis project Ga0210059, IMG submission 188042) | Ecteinascidia turbinata endosymbiont from Florida, USA - Sample 2 (SPAdes) (version 2) | ecosystem: Host-associated > Tunicates > Ascidians > Unclassified | place: Key West, Florida...
CATGGCCAAACCACCTCAGTTGTCTTCTGAGTAGTATCGTCTCAAGGCATGTTGTGCCTGCTCTGCGGCGAATCTCAACATGAGACATTTTGTCCCACCAGTGCACGTGCAAGATAGTTTGAAGACACCGAATGTGTAAGGCCTCGAGAGCACTTTTGTGACGACGGTACGGTGTCCATCCATCGATAGTCCAGGTTAGGTCAATCCACTTGCTGAAAGGCACGTTTATACGATTTCCGCTTGTAATTGTGCTGGTTAGAGTCCCGCTTATGGCTCCAACCGCAGTCAGACATCATATGACGGTCCCATCGACCCTGGGTACCTTGTTTCCATAGTCTTGATGGCCTGGTGAAATCTTTCACCTTGTTCTTCGCTTACTTCACCAAGGTTATCTGGAAATCGACCCAGTTGGCTGAAGAGCTAATAAAGTTTTATGCTCATTTTTGCCCCAAGAGTTTGAACGTTCGTTAGAATCTGCTTTACTATGTCTTGGTAATAGTCTGCCCTCTTTTTTTTCCAAGAACTCTTTTACCACAGAAACATATGAACACCAGGCTGCGGATTCAACCACTGTCATGTGAGAAACAAACGCGAGATCTTTCATCAACTTCGGATTTGTGGTCCATCAAAAATTCCTGCTTTAACGTTTTCATAACTTGTAGCAAGAAATCTGTTGTGGATGTATCGGAAGCAATCACCATTCTTATCTTGCACCTTTACGAATTGTTCCATCACGCCCTATTTGATATGCAAAGGTGGGAGGAGGATTCTATCACGATCGACCAACGATTCATTTATCACATTGTTCTCCCCCACCACAAGTTTTTCACGTACGTGCCAATCCTTTCTTTGCCAGTGTTGATCAGCAGCTCTGCTATCCCACAGACAAAGAAAGCATAGATACTTCACATAACCACCTTGCTGTCCCAATAAAAGGTTTACCATTTTTCAATCGACAAATATCAACTATTTATGCTCGTTGTAGCACAGCTTCTGCAACACCATCTCTACAGTCGAGTAGTTCTCCTTTAAAGTTACTGAATGGCCATTAGGGGACACCAGGATAGGCATTTGCATTGTGCAGCACAGGTAGGGCAAGGTGGGGCACAGAAAGACTAGGGGCACAGTCGTCTCTTTTGATTTATTCAAAGAGTTGAAAACGTTGAACTTTAAAATGTCCATGGTGATTTAGTCTCATACCACCTGTAGTGCGAAAGTGAGAGTTTCGCTGATAGGCAACCGTTGTTACGAGTTACAGGGTAAGTTGTGTTTTTACTACCCAAAAGTAATTTATAATATCGCATTTAGGTTTGAGTTTTGCCCACGTTAATCAATATGTGTTCTGAGTTTTTGTGATGTTGTAGTCACGGCAGTGCAACATTATTTGATAATGCCAGATTTTGAATTCTGTTTATGTTGAGTTGGTGCTTCTTCATTTTATGTTTTAGGTATGCCTTGGGCACATCTGACAGAAAAAATGGGGCACAATCGACACATTGCCACTAGGTCAGTCTAAACTAGGTAAAGCTGGAGGGGTTATACTGGAATGCAGTACAGAATAATTTTAATCTATGAGCATTTTTAGGTTTATCATGTGCTTAGAGGCACATTATATTTATATGGTAAAGCATGAATTTCAGCATATTGCATTGGTTTCATTGAATATTTTGTAATCATCAAATTTGTTTTGCCATGCAGTGATAGTGGGTAATGAGAATGTGAAAAAACTGGAGAGGCAGTCAGCAAGTGCCTACTTCACATGGGATATCACATGAACATTGTGCAATGCATGTAACCCAACTTTTTCTTTGACCGGTCAGGTGCGCCCCATGCTCATGTCGAGTGTACTCCATGCACGAAGCACACTCGACAGAAAAGCACCCTTTTTGAATTGATTGCAAAATTTTTTCAAACGGGGCGTTATTTTCATGTTTTGGCATGATATTGTGTATAGAGAGTTGCTTTATTGTGTGACAAATTTTGAGCTTGTTTGTACTTGAAACAAAGTAGCAGTTATTGAAAATGCAAAAGCGTGTCGAGTGTACCCCACCTTCCCCTATTTGCACTTTTCGCTGAAAATTATCACGCTCAATATCTCAAAAACAAGAGCCAATTTGAATAAACTAAGTACATATTTGGGTTCAGCGACCTCAATATACCCTAAAATCGATCTCACAGTCCATGCCAAAAATTTTTTGTTGACCAGTGTTGTCAATCGCCCACTGACAGTTTCCAAGGTTCATTCATGCTTCGCAACGAATTAATTTGATCGAGACAGGCCGCCGCGGTTTTACCAGGGTTTAAGGTCACAATGCGTTTTTATTTCAAGTGGTGACTTATTCTACCGAAGTGTGGTGTGGACAAGTCAGTCAACACCAGCGCAGCGCATGTTTATGCATGTATGCGGATTTTGCGCGAAACAGTCACAATCGGCAAGCAGAGGATCTGCCGGAGCAGGAGCGGAGTTGGAACCGGAGCCATGTTATGAAAAAATACAGCTCGGGTGACGGAGGCTTGTTATAAGAAAATACAGCTCCGGAGCTGGAGTCGGAGCCATGCTTACGAAAACAGAGAACTCCGGAGTCGGTGCCATTTCATTTTTACAAGAGCTCCGCAGTCCTGAATTTTCTAACAAGCGGACCATTCTTTTGCAGACATCATGGGAGGTATGGCAACAGTTTATAAACTTTTTGAGTGTAACGCACCAGCGTCCTGGCACAGCAGGTCTGACAAACGACCAAAGTGTGCTTCCCCAAGATCAAAATTCTCGTTCAGAAGTAAGTGGGATATTGCGTAACTATGTTTGGAAATGAATGTGTTTTTTTACGCTGCTTCAATATAATTGAAATTGACCATCATGTGATGATTTTTCAGAGCCAAATGCATGTGTTCCTAACCCATGTCAAAACGGAGCAGCTTGTCATAGTATTCTAGTCAATGAATACCACTGTGAATGCACTTCTGGTTATTATGGTGACAACTGCGAAATTAGTAAGTATCTCAGGTGGCATACGAAAAGCATACAGCAAGTAACATTTTGTGGCATTAAATGTTTAAAAATATACAAGAATGTGATCAAAATGAAACGTGCCATGGGCTTCGACAAGCGCTAAAAAACAAACACAGGTGTTTCAGAAATGAAAATCTAGAATTCTACTTAGTAAAACAATGTCACTTTCAGGTCACAATCAAAATGGCCAATATATTGATTAGAGCGGGAAAATTGAGGAATTAACAGTTTTGCATGTTCTTTTGGTGTGAATTTCAGGTTTATTTATACTAGCTTTCTGCACTCTTTTCGGAGTGTCAAGAGTAGTCTGCGGCGCCTATTTCCGCTGCTTTCGCAGTGGGTCACGTGGCCCACCTTCATGTTGAATGCTACACTGGTGGTGAGTCGCTGGCAGCCCCGCGCGTAAACCTTGCACCCACTCGATTAACGCCAGGCACGATGCTGGACAGATCGCAAGCACGATTTTTCAAGTCTTCGGCGTGACCCGACCGGGTCAGATCGAACTCACGGTGAGTTCGCATCTTACCAGATTTGGTGGCACGTGCTCAAGCAACTCTAACACTTAGTCACTATTGTATATAGTTACTTCACAGGATGAACGAAGTGCATTTCAACATAGCAGATTTTGCAAAGAACTCGTATTTCAAGGAACTGCAGTCACACTTGGAAAACATTTTCAATTATGGAGGTCACTGCAAGTTTGTGTAATTCGACACGACGCATAAGTTCATTGAAAGAACTTCTTGAAAAAACATGGTTATGTTATGAAGCATTCAATACAGCGAAGACAAAAAGTATAACTTATTGACGCTGCGGGAAATCAACAAACGTTGAGCGGCACGTAAGCACATTAACTATGAGCCAATGGTTCCCGCTCTGCGGCAGAAGATTAGATTGTCGACTTATCGACTTTTCAAGGCTTCCTAAAACTTAAGAAATTTTCAATATTGAAAGGCGTTGCTAATGTATTCGTTACAAAAACATACAGTGGATATATTTCACGCAACACTGGATTCGACTGCAGAAAAAATGTATGCATTCATTCACTTCAGGTAAGTCTAGAATCCAAATTTTTATTCAAAATTGCAGGGGACCATGCAAAAACTTTGAATTTCACGTCGTCGCTGCTGTTTTCAAGTAATTTTCAACGCACTCTGAAACAATGCGCCATGCAGAAAGATTGCGAAGGGCGATGTATTATCGTAAGGCACTAGGACAATTTATCGAACGACTACAGTTTATCGAAGTGAGAGTTTATCGAACGACAGTTCATCGAACAACAGCTTATCGAGCAACAGTTTATCGAACAACAGTTTATCGAACAACAGTTCATTGAACAACAGTTTATCGAACCGAAAGTTTATCGAAACGACTTATCTGACATAACTGTCGAAAGACAATTTTACGGCATGGTCACCAAGCTGTAATGTGCAGCTGTAGTCATAACTGTCTACTTAATTTTATCCAAGTGCAAAGTCCGCTTTTATCTTTCTTTGGTATCGACTTGTAGTTAGCGGGAGTGAGAACCATGAAAACCAGAGGTCAGAACAGCAGTGAAGCGAGCAATTGGAAGTGATTCTAAAGTAGCTTAGAAATGGAATTCATTTTAAGTGGGAAGGCGAGCAGAAGTGTGTTTGCAAGGTTTTATGTATGTCAGTAACAAAACTCAAAAGGACGTAACTGTCGGTTCGATAAACTATAGTTTCGATAAACGGTTGTTCGATAAACTGTCGTGAGGTTAGATAAAGTATCGTTTAATAAACCTCCATTCGATAAATTGTCATTTCGATAAACTGTCGTTCGATAAACTTTGGCAGGGGTGTAGTGTCCATGAATGCACGGAATACACTAAATGCCTTACCTTCAATGAACAAAACTCCGTTAACACAAAATTTTCAATTAATTTTAAATCATAAACAAGAGCAAAAATGAAAAACAATTTAAGTTATTTCTCACAATAAAGCCTTTCCATCGTGTTTGGTTTTTGATTTCGGTAAAACAAATTGAGGAAGCACGCATGCGGAACGGGAAACACGCAATTAAAATTTTGCGACTGAATGCGTGTCCCATGAAATTTTTTGAAAATAATTAAGTTTGGTAGAAATGCGCGAAATTGATAAAGCTGACCAACCTCGTTTGCTTGTACGTTGTAATGCCAAATGTATCATATTAAAATGTATTTGTTCCCTAGCGAAATATCTTGCGTTTCGATGACAGAAAATTTACTTTTCGAAACACTGCAAAATTGCTCTTGGAGTCAAGGCATGCAATTTTCAGTTTTGGTTTCGCTTCGTGTGGTGCAAGCGACCTTGAGTTGATATGGAGAGAGAGCTGAACTGAGTTTAGTCACATGACCTGCTGTAGCTCTGTGTTGTGTGTGCAGACTGCAGAATAGGTGCATCTTGTAAAGTTTGCATTTCAAGTTTCAATTGTAGTATATTATTGCAATCACAGTATATAGCAGCACAGTCCATTTTCTTATGAACGAAAAAGAAATGCAGTCTACTCGGAGCAAGTTGGTCAACACCAAACTTGAAGCTGCTAAGCTGAAGCCAAATAAAGTTTTTTTTAGAGAAAATTCAACACAAAGCTATTTGGAAAGTTCATCTGATTACGTGAAAGCTGTTCAACAAATAAGTTGTATTGCTATCCTTGTCTACTTTTTCTATCAAAGGTATTTCGGTCTAGGGCTCACCGCAATGCGGATAGATGTGAATAACTAGCATGGTAGAAGTGTTGGATGCCAATGATATGTCTCCATCACACTTGACAGCTTCTGTAGTTCACAACACATATGATCAAACCAGGATTAATATGCTGCTGCACAATCAAGCGTGTAGAATGTTAAGGTTTGAATTACAGCTTTGACAAAATATTCTGACCATATATAGATTATGTCATAAGCGCCTGTTTTAGGCACTTTTTGGTTACTATTTGCTTGCCACAGTATGTCTTTAATGTCATGTGCACGTTTTGAGAATTTGCTGTTGATATTACGACAGATATGTGCCATAGCTATACAAATTATATGTTTTGTCATCTTTTGCTTCCTACGTTTTGTGCACGTTTTCTGAACAGAGTGCAATAGAGACAAATGTCAGACATTGCAGTACTTAAAAAGTCTTTCCTCCTTTGGTCTAAACTGACTGATGTTGTGAGATTTCAGCCATTCAAGGTGTGTAAATGTAAGTTGATAAGCACTCTTGTTTGTGTTGTTAGCCTGTCATATGCACATAAATCTGAATTGTTTCTGATGTTTTGTGTGTTTTGTATACTTCCCATGTTTTGATATCCTCATGGTGAATGTTCCTGTGTGAACAATTTTTCTTTTAATATAGAAACATGTTCAATTCCATTTACGCTTGTGCAGTTTAGCCAGCTTAATAAGTGCTGTGGTGGTTATCTTACTTCCTGGTAACTTGCCATTTTGCTACAAATTTAGTTGCTTATATTTTGGCTGTTTTGGCGTGGTGGTGTCTGTGCCATGGTACATTTAGTTACAATATGTTTAAGACCTTGATAGTGATTCAGTAAACCTCCAGAACTAGAGTAAAAAATATGGCTATTCAATGTGCTGCTTAAATGTGTGGTTACCACAATGAATTACATGAAGAGCACCTTTTTTAGGTCCACGTGAACTTCATGGCATAGTCATGTCAAAAGAAAGTAGTGCAAACATGTGTTTCGATCGGAAAGCCTGAGTGACAAGCGAGCAAGAACTGAAATTGTAGATGAGGCATCGTGTTTGAATAACATTAGCTTGGAAGCTTTTACAAACAGATCGTACCGCCGTTGACTGACCACGACGACGTCATCGAGACACAAGCCAAAAATTACATGACTAGTCAAATCGCATACACTATGCCACTGAGTCTCACACTGTGAAATACATCGGAAGCGCAATTCAACAATTCTGTTTCGTTAATTGTGAAATCTTTCAGCGTAACATAAACTCACTCGTAAATCCAATATATGCAAATAATTTCCCTTCTTGCAAATGGTGTTATAGTACAGTGCTTGTAAACCGTTGTAACGTACACCCCAAGGTGTACCATAATTTTCCAAGGGTGTACCAAATGTGTCCTCTTCAACAACAGTCATATTATCTCACCGATAATGTTCTTTGCTCTAGAACAGTGTGTCAACTTTTCACAGGTTTTGAAATCGTGTCCTTCAGGGGGTGTGAATTGTCACTTTTTTTCCCGCTTGTTTGTTTGTAATGTTGGTCAAACCATCACGTATCCTTTTTCATTAAATGCAGTAGTAGGGAATCTTCAAGAGGAAAAGGTTGGGAACCATTGCTATACTGTAACTTGAAATTTGTGTAAGCTAGTGTAACAATTATGCTTTTATCGGCAGTGGTTATTGTTTTGTAGTAATAGTAAGATACATAGATTATTTTTCCACATTACTTTTCAAGCAGTAACCTGGAGCTAAGCGAAATTTTATAACAAGAGGAAATGAGTAACCCCTTATGTAAATTTTAACTATGCAACTTTTCAGTTCAGATTTTAGGCTGTTATCATCTTACATTTGAAAGTTATAAGTCATCTTCAAAGAAAATTGGCATAGACAATTTTTCAGAAAAAAAACGTTGAGTAAAAACAATCTTGACTTTTTCTGCCTTAGATTTTTTTACAATCTTTCTTACCGTGACTTTTGCTATTTTGGAGTTAAACACAGCTCTCACTTCAACAGTCATCGCTTTGACATACATTTGTTGAATCAAGGTTTGTCGCTTCACCGAGTATCTCGTGTTTGTTTTCAGTCGAAAACCCTCGTTTGTAAAAAGGTGTCATCACAGAATCTTTTTCATTGGAGTGGTACAACCCCAACGCGTGCCCCAGTTCGTGGGTAGCAACACAAAATGAGTTGTATTTTCCATCACCTGGTTATTTTTTTTAATAAGTCCACTTCCCATTGTCAAAGTGGATATCTCCACAGATTGATTTTTTTCCAGGATAAAACGCATGCGCTAAAGTTCCACCTTTTTGACCGTTGAGTTTATAAGGATAATTAATTTGATTATCATGATTTTTTAAGAATGTTGTCTTAATCTCACCGTCTTCTGATGGTTTTAATTTTTTAAACTTTGAACCCCACACACTCTGCTAAACAGAAAAAGCAGCATCAATCTGCTTGTTTGTTTCGGTCTCTCCCAAACTTGAACAAAAGTTTCTTCATGTGTATTTAATTTTTTTGTTGTCCACAGATAAGGATAAGATTTCTTATCTATATCTAAATTGTTAGGCATAGCACAAAACATATTTTATTTTATCTCTGAATTAACTTTTTTAGAACCATAATGTCCATAGGAAAGCGTAGTGATATTATCTTCACAAATGATGCTTTTTATCATCAGCATTCGACAGAGCAACTTTGTTAAACTCATCTGTAAAAAGTTGATGTGTTCGACTACGAATAACATTGTGCAGTTCTTCCTTTCCTGCGAAGAAGCATCGTTTGTAGTCATCAAAATGTATTGATTTTGAGACAGTTTTTTCTATACACCTTTGCACTTCTTTTCTTCTATTCGATCTTCACACATTTTATAAGAATACAATTTTGCTCTGAGACACACAAATTCTGAACATATTTTCCCTCCACATTCATCTTTAATCAATCTAGGACATTTCTTATTAAAAATTGGTATGCTAAAAGATTTCTGAAAGATTGATGTATCAAATTTTTCTGAAATATCATCTTTTATGTCCGGGTAACAATCTCCTGTTTTAATCTCATACATCAAACTATCTGTATCGGCCATTAATAACTTACAGTTTTCAGAATATTTCTTTTTCATATAATTGTAATGAAATTCATACATAAAAGTCTTTGAGATGTCAAGAATGCTCATGCAAATCTTGGCATAAAATCGAGTTATATTTTTGTCATTTCGCAGAGGGAACAAAATCCGAGATACTGGTTTTAGCTTACATGAATGAATTTGAGCGAGAGCGTGTGAGTGTGATTGTGTGTGTGTGAAGTTGTGTTATCAGTTGTTTGTTAGTTGTGTTATTTAGTTGTTTATCAGGTATTAATAAGTAATTGGCGAGAAAACACGGTGCTGCCTGGCGGAATTGTATTGCCAGTTGATAGGATTCGGGTGTGATTTAAAAAAATGTGTTTTAGTGTTTTTTGTAGTTTTTTGAGTGTTTTTAGCGTTTCTAAAAAATTGACTTATTTTGTTGAATTTTCACCATTTTTTACCATTTTTTTCGGATTTTGTGAGTTTTCTCGGGAATATCTTTCATCTGTGAATGCTCAAAAACAGAAATCGATTTTTTGCCAGGATTGGTACTTCTATACTACTAATGTTGAACTCGTATCCTTCAGGGCATTGCCTGTTTTATGCAACCGTATTTGGCAATAGTAATTTGGCTGCAGGACATCCAAACGACATGTGAAGTCACAGCAATAATACAATATTCATCAAGATAAGTCAAAGCCATTCCTTGAAGCTTCTTTACAAAGTCATTGGCGGCAACTTTCGTCGTTTGCGAATAGAGTGGTAAAAAATATCGGTTTGGCACTTGCTTCCCTAAAAATAGCTCATACCTCATGCAAAGAAAACGTCCTTAACCGAACTGGAGTTTGTAGTATTTCCCTGTGTTAAAATTAACACTGACATTCTGCATGAAGGGAAAAAAGCTGTTTACAAAGTAAAAAGAATTGCACCATCAGGCAGTGGAACTAAACGTAGATATCTTGATGTTTCAGAATATTTGTTGAAACAACTTCTTGAGAAGCTGAAAAAAGCTCAGTCGTATGGTTTTCAGCTCGATGAAGCAACAGATATTTCAGACGAGGTGCAGTTGATTCTGTATTGTAGGTTTTCCGAAAAAGGAAACAAACGCCATTATCCAGATGTACAGTACTGTCTGAAAGTTGGAGTTTGCACAACTGCTCAAGCCATCTTCGCTAAATTGAATTAATTCATTGAAGAGCACGGTGTTGATTGGACGAAGTGTAAGTTAGTTCCAACACTAGAACAGCAGCCATACACGGTTCTCTAACAGTCGTCCATGAAATGAAAAACGTTTCCCTTGACTGTGTTTCAACTTACCGCATGATTCATCAATAAGAACTGTGGTTAAGAGATTAAATCATGAAAACAACCAGCGGTCAAGTCTGTAGATTGTTCTTGATGATGTCAAGAAATTGTGAATTTCATCCACTCACATTCAAAAGAGCATCGGATGCTTTCAGAAGTGTGCACGGACCTGGAAGCAGACGCAATGAGTTTATATAATCATGTTGAGGCACGTTGGGTATCCAGAGGGAAAGTTTTGGATCGGGTGTTTCAACTGCGGCAAGAGTTGCGGGTCTTCTTCCTCATCAAGGACACCCAATGTCCATTAATTTGAAGGCAATTTTTGACTTTATATGAATCTGAATTATCTGCTATGGGTTGTGCAGCCCTTTACAGATGAGGACTTAGACTTCGGCTATACGCATGTAGCAGCAACACAGAAAACGGTACATAACACAAAATTCAATAAAGGTCGGTCTTCTAGCTTACGAAGTTTGTGCAACAACCGGTGTGAATAGCAAAGAAAATGTATTTCATTTGCTGTGATTGCTGCCACAGAATTTAATCCGTCAGTTGTGAAAAACGAGGTTTTAACCCTGTTTCAAGGGCCTCTTTCAGAAGAGAATCAACATCCTTGATTGAGTTTGCTTTTTTCAATTTTTTTTTTAATTTTAATGTTTGAACCAGACGCCCAACATTTTACAACGGCGTTGTGGACAGAACCACAGGATTACAGGAACGCACTTAACACAATTGCTCACTATCTCGTTAATTTCGACAAGAACAGAAAATCCTTGCTCTCGAAGGTTGGTTGTTGGCATGGGAACAAAAACAGAAACCGCCTTTTGACTGAAATGTTGGTATTCAGGAATGATGAGAGCTGACACCCAAAATTCGACAGTAGGTTAATGGTCACAGCAGTGACGCACACAAACGAAACATGTCGCAATTTATTTGCACAAGAAAACTAGCTTCGTGTGTTTAACACATCTTCACTTTATATTCAAATAGAATAAAAAAAATGGGCTAAGAAAAGCGGCATTTACAGCAGCGTAGAAATCGCTTAAAATTTGCACTTTTGCACCGCTAGATTTTAGTGCATGGCAAGGTGTACAGGTTTTTGAGAAAAATTGAAAGCGTGTACCAATACAAAAAAGGTTGACAACCACTGTTCTAGTAACGTAACAGAAAATCCACTTTGGTAAAAGCAAAACAAAGCAGTCAAATATTTTGCGTAAATAACGGCGTGCACGTTTTCCAAGTATATTTGCAAAATGTCCGATTGAGCGAAAGGGTTAACGTTATTCACCGTTTGCAAGTCGTAACTAAATCATTTTGACACATTTGAAAATACGCATGAGTTGTTCAACATTTCGATTCTGTGGAATAAGCTAAACGCAAAGCTAATCATTAGTGTCATTTTATTACTCGCTCCTTTCTAGTGTTTGGGGCATATGATGAAAACCGTGACGGCAGCACTTAGGAAAAAACAGTGTCAAACGCTAAGGGTCGTTCACTCACAAGGGCGTTTTTAGGTATTGCTGCTGTCAACCGGTAAAAATCAGTTGTAGGAGACAACGTTTTCCTTGCAAGCATGCGGGTATCAGGTTGTGTAGTATAAATTCAGTGAGTCAGGACCGGAATATTTACGGTAAGACGTAAATGCTACATTCGCTCATGAGCAAAACTTACATTCGCTCATGAGCAAAAAAGCGCAGGGCTGCTGACTGTTGCAGCGAGCGTTTGCTTATCTGTATTTCAATGTTTGTTCCTTTGTCGTAGTTTAACGTAATTTTCAAGACTTCATTGAAAACATGTCACGTTCACAAATGTATTTAAAAAAAATTGTAATGCGTCTTTTAAAATCAATGTGCTGTTTTCGTATCAGAACAAACATCTTCTAAAATACTTCTCACGCCGTTTTCAAAACTCTTTGCGGTAATTTTTTTTATCCTAACGTTGAAACAACGTACCAAATATCATTCCAGTCAAGACGTGCAAAAAATTGATAAACTGCGGGGCTAAGACTCTTGTATCCTGTTTAGTTCACCTCTTTGTCTTTCCTGCGTTTTCATTATGACTTTTTAAATAACTGGAACACGACAACACGTTACATTCTGCAAAGTGGACTGGGCATGCTAGCAAAACAAAACTCCATATCTTTGTAACCATTAATTCTGTCGCATGGCAAAAACTTCTGTCAATCGAATTGACATGGCACTTTCTCGAAATCTGCACGGTCCAACTTGTTTTGACCTGCAGGCCATTTTGCAAAACCGTGACAACTTACGGGCCACGTCCAATAAAATGATGTATCAAAGTTGCAAACGGGCCTCATTTTGAAGCCGGAACCTGACCCGAGCCCGAATCCGGCCCGAGCCCGACATTTAGTTTTGAAGCCCGATTTATCCCGAAAGCCAAATTTACCGCGTGAATCAAGATATGTGCAACAGTATAGCAGCTAAGCTCTGTAAAATTGAAGAATTGTGCAAATTGTGATCAAAGCATGAACTTTTCTACAGTCAATCTATGTACCATGAAGTTAATTTTCAAATGTGGAGCCATCATGGGGGTATCAAAAACATAACGCGCGGGTGTAGCTGCAGGTACACGTTTAATCACACCCAAAATAGCAATCATCTTGATCAAAACATTAACTTAAACAAGCACAAACTCAGCTTGTTAGTCAGTGCTAATACTGCGGAATGTGATGTTTCTCAACATAAAAAGAACTATCACGAAACTATCCACGATGGCGCTTAGGCATAAAAGGAACTATTTAGGATAGCGCTATAGGAATGAAAAGCACGATTGTAAGCCATCGTTTCTTAAGTTTGTCAAAATGTTTCGGGCCTGCATACACAAGTTTTTTATAGCATTCGAAGTAACGATTTTTTTCTTTCTTGAAGTACATTTGTTCTGCTCACTGCGTGACTTCTGTGAGTGAAGTGATTGTGAATTTTCTTCAACTAATTCTGTTTGCAAACACAGCTGCGTTATTTTGTTCTCTGCTTGGATTAGTCTCACACTCTTTTTTAGAAGGGGACAGCGATGAGGAAATTAGCACGCGTTGGCATTGTGTCGAAAAGAGCAATCACTTACATGTTTCTTCGCTTGTGTTTCAGCCCGAATCCGGTCCGAAACCCGGCCCGACCAGAAAAGCCTGGTCAGACTTACAACTCTGTATTGGCATGAAAAGCCGGATTGTAGAATCGTGTAAGTGATTGATATTTTTGAAGCAAGGCCATCGCGTGCTATCTTCCTCACCTTGGTCACCTGCTCAAAAAGAGTGTGAGACTAATCCGAGTGGAGAACAAAAGAACGCAGCTATGTTTGCAAACAGAATTAGCAGAAGTAAAATCACAATCACTTTTAAATTCCGGTGAATAACACAAATAACGTAAATTTTTAATCATTTGAAAATTCCCAAAAAGCATTGCGGTCAGCACAAAATGCCATCGCGGGCCACATGTTGCCCGAGTCTTTGAGCCCCTGATCTAGACCTTTCGATTAGCTCAAGAAAAAAATGTAAGTCGCCCTCGATTGTCCTTGATTGTAAGCGGCGGTTTACAATCGAATCAATACAGCGTACACTTTTTCAGGTTTATTGCCGAATTTTAGCTGTGCAACATGCTCAGAAAGCGTTCTGCCAAAATTGATAATGATTTTTGGTGTTACTGCGCAGTGGCGAACCTGAGAGGGAATATTGTGCACCGCTGCCCTTTTTATTAGTTTCATTGTGACTGTTTTTGTTCGGATATCGAGGGAGTTCAGAATAAAGTAATATGTTTATGAATTGAAACAACTTACTCAGCGAATGTAGCATGTACGTGTAGACTCAGGGTCGGATTTCCCTACAGGCTAAAGCCTTGGGCCTCAAGTTTCAAGGGGGCTTCCGAAAACTGTGGTACGCATAGAGTCAATGGCCGGTATATAATCATTTAGATTAAACTTCGTCAAAAATGCATGTCTTAATTATAAATCACGAAATTTAGTTTTATTCAACTTTCCAAGTCATAACGCCAGGGTCCGCCAACGAGTTTCCATGAATCTCAATATGACGGTTGGTCAAGCCGCATGCCAACTATTGTGTCGATATACTCACAGCACGCTGCCTGCGTCCTGACGTGTGATTCTATCAAAGAACTTGTGGCTGTTCATGTTTGAAATGCACCTGATCAGTGGCATAACTGACAAACCGCCCCGCCCCCCTTGCCAAGCTAAATGTAAAATCCGGGCCCCTACGTAGCTTGTATTTTGGTATTTACTATACTTTTGGATTCAGTAGATTGTTGTCTTTTTGCGTTTCTCGGAGTGTTTTCCGGTGATTTAGGTTTTTGTATAGCTGTTCCATACCAGGTTTGCAATTGTTTCTCAACTATTTTCTGAGTGTTAGCCAGTGGGCTCCCTTCAGCTAAGTATCCCCATGGCTAAAACATCTAGTTACGTCACTGCACCTGATCAAAGCAAGGTTGTGCTGCAGATACGAGCTATACGTATGGCTAGCAGCAATATCCTACAATAAAGGCTTAGTTGTTTCTTAGTTGACTGAGCAATACTGTAGTTTTGTCAGCGTTTGTGTCGCGTATAGCTCGATTGGTAGTTTTAGATGTGATTTTGTTCCATTTGAATTTTCTTCAGTAAGTCATCCAGAAATCAGATTGCTATTGAGTACTTGCTGAAGTTTGTACTGCTCCCATGCTAAGCAAATCAAAGAAGATCTTGATGATATTGAATAGCAAGCAAAATCCACTTTACCAACTGGCAACCGCAGAACTCTTCCCCAACGAGACACTGAAACAGCAAAAAAATGACAAAAGCGCGTTTGGGTCTGATGCCTTAGAGTAGTGGTTTTTAGTTTATGCAACCACACGAAACCTTGTTTCTTAGCTTGAAGGTCACTCGTTGCTCAGGCGAAAGGTCCTTTTCAAGATTCAAGAGAATTAAAAATGAATAAAAGGGCCGCAATATTCCAGGAGAGGTAGTTAACACTAAGCATTCGGTACATTAAAAGTGACAAACTTAGCCAAACAAATCGTGATGAATTCGTAGATAATTTTGTTATGAAGAAGGAAGGACAAAACATTTTTAACTGTTCACTGTGTTATGTTCAGCATTACTTGATTTGATGATTGTAACTTTTTGTTTCTTTGTACGTATTTCAATAATGACAGCATAAGCGAAATTCAAACCAGTCCAGTCGCCACGGTTGTCATTGGTGAGCTCAGCCCTTCCAAATTTAAATATGAAACACTACAATTCAGAAAAGATTTTATCAAGCTTTCAGAATGTCAAGGCCCCTCACGAAAATTAAACCCCCTATTCAAGACTTCCTGTCGACAGTTCTGATTTTTAACTCCACATCTTCTCACGCGATAGTTTAGTTGCATTCGATTCTTACCAGGCTGAAAAAGTAAGAAACACGCGAATAGTGTGCAATAGAAAGCTCTAGAAGGTTGTGTATAGGCTTTAGATGAATCAGCCGTTTGGGCTCTGCTGTCTTCTTTTTGTGATGTTTCAAACTTGCGCATATCTGTATTCAAGTAACTTCATTCCACAGGTGTAATAAGCAAGGTATCAATCACAGATTTTTATTCTGTTTTTGTTTCTCCTGTGGAGTGAAGTTACGCGAATCGTGAACCTAACAGTTACAACCATTTGGGTGCGTTGTACGTGAGGTGTTTTGCTCGTGTGTGTCAGATATTTGCATCCGTGGTAAGAGAGTTGCAACGTGGTCCTCACGTTGTGCTTTAAAGTCTTTATGCCGCTACGCATACTATATAGGTGCAGTGTGTTTGTTTTTTGCAATACAGATAAGAAAACACAGATGTGATTCTTATAAAAAGCGTAGACCATGTGTTGTGTCAAATATTTCAATTGTGGCGATTTCATTCGTTTGCCTGTGGCAATTAATGATCCTGTTCCCGCCAGCCAAGTAGGATTCGAACAATTCCGTGCAATTTTACGCATTTGTGTTGAAGGCAGCAACAAATGCAGTGATCGTGGGCACTTCAGCAATGATTAAGAACTTTTTAATGACCGTACTTTCAGAGCATAATTTACTGATTTTCGCGAATTGATTGACGCTTTCCGTTTGTTTCCTTGTGACAATGGGTGAGGGGTCCTCACAAGTGGTTTAGCCTACTGCATTGCACAAGTTAAATCCGGTCCTGCGTGTAGTACTAATTTGTATGACATCAATCGCAAACCTTTCACAAGAGCCCCCTTTCAAACAGCCTATGGCCCTGCAAACGATGAAAAATATTTGCATCAGGTTTGATATTTTAGGGTATGTAGATTGCAAATACAGTATTAGCAAGTAGGCCATAGTGTGAGGTGTTAAATAGACTACTCAAGTTACTCAGGTTGCATTGCCTGAACAACTTTCTGAGATTGTGCAAGTTGTCGTCCGTAGCCTTTCACATATCGCTTTTTGGTTGATTTTGAAATGGTGGTTTTCAGAATGTACCGTACGTTTTTTGTATTTTTAAAATGTACAACACCGCGTGGGTCAAAAGTAGACGTGCTCTTGATTGCTTTTTTATATTCATGAAAATTGAAATTTTGGAGGGTACTGACAAATACTGGATCGTTCCGGTAAGAAAATTATTCTGCTTTCACCACTGAATATTTGGTAATCAAGTCTCATAAGGGTTTCACTACCACAAGATAGATGAAGTAAACTTCAAAACAGTGAACGACAGAATGGCCTTATATTGTTAACAATGAGACAATTCGAATGTCACCAAAGGCTTATTCGGAATTGGGTCTGATATGTTGTTTTCCGAATTGTACAAGATCATGGTGAATGAAGTTACTTTTGTAGGTTTCAGGGGGGGCGGTCTCCCCAATCGCTCCCTTGGATCCGCTGCTGATTGCAGGCATTACTTATTTTTGCAGAAGCTCAGAAGCTTTGACAGTAAGTACGATAACTATTTTTCAACAACACTGCGGCGTGCATTTTACGATACGAAGACGTCATTTCAGTGAGCCGTACTGCGCGACAGCAACGCTCTCCGATGATACATGATTGTTACTTAAAATATTTTTACTCTTGTCCTCTCTAATCTAGCATGGCCGTTGTGCTTAAGCATTGCTGTCATTGCAAGTTCCAACGCAGTATTGCAGCCAACACAGGTAGTAGCGAGTTTGATGTTGTTTCATCAAAGTGGCTCGTGCATTTAGTCTGACCTGTTGACGGTAAGGCCATGCGATACAAGAGTGCGATAAGACTTATTGTGAGGTCATAGCCTGACAGTCATACTGTTTGTAAGTGAGGAAGTTTGTCCATTTAGCTAGTAGCTGCATCTACCTGAAAAGTGGCTTAGTTGGTTTTATTAGCAGAAATGAACTCAGTTTATCTGTCTCTAAACCATTTTGAAACCAGAAGTTATGACAGGGTTATTTTTAAAACAATAACAAAGCGTTTGCGAAAGTGTTTAACAACAAAAAAAGTTTCCTCGATTAGAAGAATAGAAACATATCGTGGGAAGTAATATTCGTTTTCGTGA
>Ga0210059_1007320_pt1 | contig 17554 bp, 14 predicted proteins | sample Ectturendosymbi2_FD_188042 | JGI IMG/M metagenome (GOLD analysis project Ga0210059, IMG submission 188042) | Ecteinascidia turbinata endosymbiont from Florida, USA - Sample 2 (SPAdes) (version 2) | ecosystem: Host-associated > Tunicates > Ascidians > Unclassified | place: Key West, Florida...
CGCACCCAGTTTTGCTGAATCTGCAAACGCAGCTTATAGCTGAACCCGAGGGCGAATCCTTTCGCGCGGACTGATATATGCGTTCGACTAACTTAAAATGGCCTCCAACACAAGGGCATTCGCAGCAGTTTAGCAAGGCAAAGCAATTTTGTTTAAATAGCGAAACTTTAGCAAAGGTTAAACAAAACGAAATCTCACATCGGTTCCATCACTTTTGAAAACGAGGTAAGTGTCTTTCATCGTCTGTATAATTTCAAGATGGATCTCTTCCAGGCGCTTTTGCACATTCTTGCGATGACGCTGTTGGTCCTCCTCAAATTCGAGTTCCTTGCGAAACAAAAACGCTGACAATTTCGCAGAATGTTAGAGACTTCAAGTGGTTTTTAAAAAAATAACCGGAGACGTGCAACTTTTCTTAAAACACAGAGAGCATCTGACAAATTTATTCCTCGATTCAATTTTGTCATTATCTATACATACTCTTGTATTCCTACGGAGACGTGCAACTTTTCTTAAAACACAGAGAGCATCTGACAAAATAAAACCTCGATTCAATTTTGTCATGATCTATACATACTCTTGTATTCCTACTGAGTTCCTGAACGTACGATACGCCTTCCAGTTGCAAAACTGTTGAAACTCTTGTTTCAACATAAAACAATCACAAGCTTTTCTGCGTCACGATGACAAAGAAGATAAGCACTCGTTTTATCAGCACCACACGCAAAACACGCGTTCTGTATGCAGTCACTGCGAACACGGAATTTAATGTAAATTGTGAAATTATAACACATGATTACACTGGTAATAGACAGCTGGTCGATATGACGTCTCGAGTAACCTCGTAAGCATCGTGAGGTTATACTTCCAAACTTCCAACCTTTCAGCTACCAGGTAGCGGCTTATGTTTCTTTACCTCGTATATTCTTTTGCCGTCAAGATGCACGAGGACCATTTCGCTGATCTTTCTGCAGTTCTGCGCAATGGACATGTTGGCGCGTTTGTAATCGTCGACGATGGCTTGAACCTGTTTAGAGGTGGAGAAGCAGACAAGGCTGGTGGCGATTTGTAATTGTGCGTCGTGTGTGCTTCGCATTATTCAAAATCAAAAAACATTGCTGTTAATGCATGCTATCAACGTTTTTTTTATTTGTGGAACTCAAACTGCACCTTCTTCGAATGAAGCCTGCATTCGCCCACGAAGTACTCTGAGATGCCTTTCGATGCCCAGGTAAGTTTGGTAAGCCCCGGATGTATTTTCTTGTCCAAGGAGCGAATGCGCTCTTTGAAGAGAGCACGTTCTTCTTGTGACAAAGCGCTAATAATTCGGTTGTAATCTCTGCACAATACAAAAGCGGTACTTTACTCATGCACTCATGAACTGCAAAGCTTTTACGAATCGCTTCGCTGCAATTTGTCAAAAAATCGTACTGAAACGAGAGGTAAGTGGTTGGTCAAAACTGGGCATTGTAGATGGAAAATCATACGACAGGAACGTATTACAGCAAGATTTTCAAATCCCGAAAACGACGCAACGCTATTTTCTGGACAATTGCATTAATTTCGGTACATTTCGCTAAAATTACAGAGGCTGACGAACAGAGCGCCAGTGACAAACTGTTTGACTGTCTTCCAAACAGAAGTAAATCAACGACGTGAACCGCAGTGAACTTCGCGTTCCATTTGGCACTTTCTGCGTCCATGCATCGATCCGCAAAACCGAGCACCAACCTGACAACCAGGAGCACATGTTCTCTGAGACTTCTTAATTCTTCGCGTTTGGCGTAAACGTCGTTGACGAAGTGAGGAATCTCGAACATGAGTCTTTCCCAGTAATGGATCTCGTTGAACAATTTTAGTATGGTTCTGCAAAGTGAAATAATTGCGCGTAATGGAGAACAGCTATTAAAACAATGCGGTTTCCACAAATATCAAACAAGGCTTGCCCTTTTTGCAAAAGTAGCACTTACCTGGAATGAAAACGTCTCTGGGTCAACTTTCTTTGGTACATTGGTTCTAAAATTTGCTCTGATATTCCTGAAAATTTGAAATCTCTCTCGCCTTATTCATTTGGAAAACGATATAAAAACGTCCTGGTATCTTGCCAATATTCCTGTTGATTTTCGCTTCATATGTTTGTCACTTTTCTGTAAAATTGTGTTTAGTGCCCCTCTTTTCCGTTATAAGTTTCACCTCTCCAGTCTCTCACCCCATTCCCCTGTACATACATAGGCATGCTTTCCCCCTCTGTTTTTGTTGCTTTGTTTACTTATCTCATCTGACGTTGATTCGATGCATTTTGTTACTTTTCTTTTATCACATGAAACGTCTTCAATTAAAATTTGATTTGTGCTAGCAACAGCGCTAACGGAGCAGTTGACTAAAATGGTTATACCTGAAGGTTTTTATGTTTTTATATTCTCATCAGCATGCAATTAATTTCTGCTTCTGGTGAAATTCTTTTTCCTCTTGCTGCATTTGCGTTGTTTCGTTATTTGAGCGACAAAAATACTTGAATAAAGCATCACCATTCCCTGCTCGTAATGAAACTCCGAGACAGAAATTTGCTCAGGATGCCTTTCTTCACGGACGTATTTTCGACCTCTAAAAGCTGGGTTTTTGAATTGGAAAGTTCTGGCTGAATAATCACCGTTATGATTTAGAGTAGTTTTTTAAGTGGCTGCAAAGTAGGGAGTCAGCAAATTTTGTGATAACAACAGCTCAGAAAATATTTTGGAAGTGCTATTATGTGTTATATATGTTTCAATCTGAGGTGATTGAGTGGCTAGTAACTGATAGAAGTACTGGATTTGGTTCGAATGAAATGTAAGGTAACTATTAATAAAGAATACCTAAAACTATGTGTAAAACGCTGTTTGATTGTCCGATTATTTCAAATAGCTGGTATAGCAGTTTCACGTAGCTTAGGTTTTCGTCGCTTTGTGTTAATTTACAACTACGTTGTGCTACTACAGGTCGCAAATGGTTTGTAAGAACCGAAACTAACGTATTAGTTACGTGCAGGCAACGTGCAAGTGCTTTGAAACGCTGCAAGTTTAATGAACTGTAACCATGGGGCGTAGGAAGGAATTTTTCCAGGGGGTGGGCAACAGTGGATTTTTCAAGGGGGTAGTCAAAACGATTTTTACGAGGGGACAAACGTGATGAAATTTAATTTTACCCACTGGAAAGAAAACAACCGTTTTACTAAACATTTAATAGAAAAATGTCAAATTTCTAAGCCCAGGGGACTTGGGCTCCCTTTTCCGACACCCATGTCTGCAACCTGAAGAAAATCAACATACCCAAGGATAATTCTTATATTCTAACTATTTCTTTGGAAATGCTACGCACTCGACACACAAACACGCAGCTGTGTGGTGTAAATTGCAAGCTGAGCCATTAATGTGACATAAATAAACACAGAGCCTAAATGGGACAGTAGCAAACAACGGCGTAGCCTAAAAGTTTACTATTTAATAACTATGTTTGGTAGTACTGAGAAGGACGCCCACTTACAACAAATGATAGGGATGCAGTTATGGAGTTCTGCAGTTTGGGCCTTTGGGGGAAATAGAAAGATTTTTTACATTGCCATCATTATTCCCAGGTCCACTCTGGCCCGGAGTGTGAACGCCTGACAGGGCTGCAGCTTTGGATCGAATTTTTTAAGGGTCGACCGAACTGTTCAGCCTTTTGTGGAAGTCAGTCTACAAATAGGGAACCGATAAGAAGGTGGGAAATATTTCTCCCACTGGCAAACCTGCAGCTGAGCCTAATCACAATGCATTGGCCACATCCTTCCTTGGGGCAATCTATAGCAGAGTACAAGAAGTGTAGTTAGCTGATGACTGGACAACGCAGTGATCCCAACCCTTGTCTGAAATCCTTTAAAAAGTTTTCAAAGCGATCATTCTCTTTCGTAGAGATTCTGCCGCACTTCTAAACAAAAACTTGTCAGAACGTCAAACCCGGGAAATTAAGCAATACTCAGCCGCTGGGCGCACCTGTCGAAGTTCATGTTGAGCATATCTTTCGTGAACGCTCCTTTCTGCATGAGCGATATCTCCAGCTTCTTCGCACTGCTCTCGTCCACAGTGCTCGTCCATTCGTTGAAAGTCTTTCGAACGAACTCATCGAGCGCAGTTGACAGTTGCTGGTAAGCTGTTTGCGTTTCCTGACCGAGGCCGATCTCGGGGAGGAAGTAAGCCCGCTTCAGCTCCTGCTCAATGCATCCAATGCCTCGTGTTTGATACTTTCATTTTAAATTATCATCTTTTCGGAGTAAAAATCCATGAAAACGTTATGGTCTTCTGCTGATTATTGCACGGAAAGGTTAAAAGTCATGTGAAACGATTGGGTAATAAAATAAGAGGTATTGGGCCACTGTTGGGTCGTCTGACGGTTTCCATGTGTGGGTCATAGTGATACTGGGATCATCAAATTTCGTTGCACACCATTATGCAGCACGGCCGCAGCGCTGACGAGACAACGCGCGGAAAATTTTGATCCAAAACCCCGGCCAGGGCCACACAAGAAAAAAGTTTGGAAACACTGGGTTATAGATCCAAAGCTGTTTCCGGTGCCAAATTGAAAAACAATTCAAACATAACGGAACAGTGTCAAGTAGATTTCATGCCCGAGACAAAAACATATCAACGAGAGACTAGAATCAGCAAAAATAGATAAAACCTTCGAAATGTGTTAGATCACCAAAACTTGCAATCCAAAACATTGTTACCAAAAAAATATTGGTAAAAAAATTTTTACCAAACACAAAAAATAATACCACTCAAAGCGACCGGATAAACATTCAGCCACTCACGGCCATTGGTCGATCGATTCTACGCCTCAATGCTCGGGCCCAGTGGGCGGCACCGGCGTATTTCGGTTGATGAGGCAGAACGTTGGTTATTTTCGCACTGAGCTCCTTCTTCACACTGTTCAGCTCATCGTTGAACATCGAATATACCTGCAGGAATGCAACGACTTTGATAAGAACAAAAAACAAACGGCACGCTGGATTTAATATGACGTCGCGTGTTTGACGCAGACACACTTCAGAAGGTAATGACGAGTAGTTGATTCCTCCAAGTATTGAAAGAGTTAAGTCAAGCAGACCCCAATTACCCTCACTACTATCTCTTCGAAGGGATAAGATTTTTAGCAGTTTGCTAAAAATTTTACGTTTGTATCAGTTTCTGAAAATTTTACGTTTGTATCAGTTTCTGAGATCAATGCCGGACTGCATCGTTTCGCGCGCATACGTCAACGGTCTTTTTGTCGACGGTTCTCTTGATGGATTCTCGAGCGGAAAGATGCTGGAACACGTCGAGCAACATCACTCCTTCAACGACGGTGCTGACGGTTTCGAATGCTGACGTAATCAGATTTTGCGTCATCACCTCCAAATCTTTCACACCAGCTCGGAATCTGCCATTTGAACAAGCCAAGACAATAAAGCAAGTGAAATGTATAAATATAAGATAACAATAATGCTTAAAAAGAAAAAAACAAGAAATGAAAACCTGAAGTATCAGCTTCGACTCACTCAGCTGCACGCATACGTACAAAAGAACCACCGCAGATCGCCAGTTATGCGTTAAAGTACAATCGCTTTTTGATATACTCGGGGGGGCTTATTTTCAGATTTTTGGCTGTAATTTGTCAACACCTGACGGTGTAACAAAAGTACGGGCAACTAACACATTTTTACTTGGTGTAATCGTCGTGCCACGACGTATTTTTGACGTCCAGAATTCCTTTTTTGACAGTTTTCAGAATAAGCAGATGTTTCTCAAACGTTCCCTCAATCTCCAGCATACTGCGAGCAATCATCGGTCCGCGCTGTCCGAAGAAATGCGGCATCTCGAACTTGTCGCCATCTTGCCTGGAGTTCATGAAGAAGGTATCGCGAAGCCCAGTAAAAAATAATGCTAAATGCAACGTCTTCATGTCAATTTTGAATTTTTGTCAAACATCAAATTGACGAATAATTATGCACTGCGGACAAGGCATGGGGTTTTGCGGTCACAGAAATGTAAGTGGAGGCATAACTAAGTAGTAAGGATCTATAAATCACGCGAAGGACCTGCTTGAAATATTTCACCGACCGATAGTGGAAAAAAACTAGTTTCATAATCCAACCGAGCACATACAGAAACCAGTTCCATCATTGTGTTAACACGTATCTTAACAAACCTTCTGGCAAAAATTTTTTGACATTCGCAGACTTCCAGCAAATCCTTGCAACGTTGAACAAAAGCATCGATTTGTGCGAAGATAGAGCTTTGATCGAGAACCCAGCCCGATGATGACAAGCTGAAAAGTAAAGAAGGATCGGTTGTGGAGGCTCAGTGACTATGAGCAACAGGTCCACGCTTTTTGAAACGTGCAGTTAAAAGCAGCAATGACTGAAAAAAGATTTAATGCACGGGAGCAATGGGATTACTTCAATTTCACGTTAACACACTCTTGATTTTGTTGCTGAAAATAACCCTCAGACAAGGTTGACGAGAAACGTCTGTGAGCAGAACCAGGGCTGACTGGTTATTTCTGTCAGTTTACATGATATGTCGCAACACAGCTATGGAGTTAGATTCTTTTACGAAACAAAACAAAAAATTTCAAGTGACAAACGAACTTGTGATGAACGGCGGCGTGATGTCGATAGATTTCTTTCCACGCAAGACAGCATTTCACGCAACTGCTGAGAACGGACATGCTGCTGATCACGTGACCGTCGAAGATTTTGTCCAGCGAAATCTCTCGGCAGCAAATGCGAATTACCTCGTTGCTGACCTTGCGAAACAGCGCCGTCAATCTCTCCCTGAAACAGAGAGAAGCTTACGACTTCCACGTTTCGACTGGTTAAAAGGTGTCTTGTTTTTTTCAAACGTACAAAACACAGTGTCAGGTTCCACTGTTGCTTGTAATATGTTTGGCACAGAACCCGCTCAAGCACCAGCAGACGACTACATCAAATTGAGCCGCGTAAAATGCGGCAACACTTTCTTAAAAGCAAAATAATAAGGCGGCAATGGGAAAATAAATTAGAGCTTGCAGAGGAGCGACGAACCTCGAATTGTAGTAGGGAGAGTTGGCCCAGATGACGCGAATGATCCTTACAATCTCAGGAAGTAGGTTGCAAACTTCGTTTGGTGTTGAAGTCGCCAGTTTTTCGCATGGCTCTCTGAAGAGTGACAAGAAGCGCAAGTTGCTCTGAGACTGCGCAGAACCATCCTGAATCTGCTTGGACAGTTTCTTGAAAGGTCCGACGTAAGACGACTTTGCGATCTCGAGGATCCTTTCGATGTTCTTGACTCCTGGTTTGTCTAATTGCGAACTAAGTCCTGCACAAAACAGAAATGAAGCTGTCGTGAAAGTGCAAGTTTTAATGCGAAACACAGAATAACGTAAAATGCAGCAAGCTCCTTTTCTAAGCAGTAGAAACTATCCCCAACGCCATCTGCAATGTCAAAGTGTTTTTGGGTACAGATAAAATACACAAAACATCTATGTTGCAACAGAGGTGGGGCTCCCAGCGTAAGAAAAAGTAGGTTCACTCACCTGACAGATCAATGCAGCGATTATTCCAGAACTCTATTTCCTCTAGCGGCCCAGCACTTTCCGCTGTCTCAAGAGCTTCTTGAGCATTCAAAACTTCCTTGATCTGCCGCGTCCAGTGAATCATAGCAGCTAAAAATTATATCTTGTCATAAGAATGCGACTGAGCTATCCATTCCCAGGAAGCCAGAACACTTTTTTTAGAAAAACTTCATTAAAAAAAGTTCGAAAGTTTGTTTCATCCAAACAGTATACGTAAAAGGCAGGATTTCGAAGTGCAATGCCATTTTCTTCTGCGAATATATACATTTCGAACATTTTATTGAGAAAACCAGCAGTTTTGTTTATTTTTTTCAGAGACCTCAGATACTGATGAGCATATTTTTGCGTGAAACCACTGTCAAATATAAAATTTACAAGCCTGGATTTAGCAGAATTGTGTCGAAATTTTTATCAGTCACGACAAATTCGTGAAAAATTAAATATGCCACCAAGTTTTACTTTTGAGAGGTATGTTGAAAAAAGGCGCTGGCCAAATTTCGAAATAGAACTAACGGACATAATTTCAAGTGCTGATTCATCGCCTTGTCTCTACACAAATCAGACAACAACAAAAATTAAATTAAAAAACTGTTCATTTTTGACCTTCCATAGGATCAAAATCTATAGCTTTTGATGTGATGTTAGCAGGGATCGTAGGCTTCAGCTTCAACGTGAAAAAAAACAAACACGTAATCGACAGTTTTTATGGAATTGCAGTTCTGCCATGAAATTTCGCAACACTTACCTATTGCTAATTTGATCCAAAGGTCAGAAGACACCGGATAATATACAAGATTTGTTAAGCAGTAGAAAATGATCTTTACAAGGTGTCTCAAACAACCTTTCGCGAGTTCAAGCAGTTAATGTTACGTGAGACATTTGAATCATTTGCATTGTTCAGTTTTAACATCCTGATGCTCACATTTTATTTACAGTGATGATTAGCTCAATGAGCGGGAAGATTAAACGCTGCAGCAGGCTCTCATACCGGACCCGTAGGGAAAACCTGTAAGCTTAAAGACGTGAGCTGAAGGTAGTATAAAAAAACATAATCTTCAGTAATCTAAGTGGCGTATGCACTATAGTTGCCAGTGACAAACGTTGACCAAAAAATGTGATTACAGTAAATGTGCAATATGGCTTGTTTTTCTCTTGAAAAACGTATATAGCCGCGAAAACACAAACCATGACGCTTGGCTTCGATGCCAGTTGTTTCGAACTTACTTTCTAAGCGTTGAACAAGCTCTTTGTTTTTAGCTACGGTATTTGCTGAGCTGTCCGTTCCTTCATTCGGTATATAGAGTACCGTTTTGCCGTTCAATTTGTGTTTGATGTCAGTCAAGCTTGCGAGGAATCTTGAAACAATGAGCTTTATTTTAAACTGTTCAACAAAATACAACAGTGTCGCAATACACATCAGATCAACTTCACAAACATTTTGCATTGACCTGCGGTGCGTTTAATCATTTGTACAAACAGATTTTGTGAGTACTTCATATCTGTGCTTACCTGTGCAAATGAGAACTGAAGTCATTTTTGATGCTGTCGGGCCAATTACTGTTTTTAAAAAACATGGGAGCATAGATTGCACTCATGATTCTTAGCAAACTTTCAATGTAGCCAGCTCTCAGTGTTCCCCACTGAACATACTGGGAAAAATTCTCTTCAGTAATTTTATCAACATTCCCTGTCCTGCAATAAAAACTTCATCTGTAACAAGCACAAAATCTGACAGCAATGCACTCAGCATTACTTACTTTATGAAGTAGACAAGTTCATCAGCATTTTGATGGTTTGGAACAACTATATCAACCTTCAGACCATGCACCTGGACACCACAAAACAACATTCAGAGATTTCAATGAAATGAAGAACATTTTGCCAGAAACTAGGAATGTTTATATGTAGTTCATATTCTCTAAGACTATAAGGCATTAATTTTAAAACCTCTCTCCAAACAATGAGAGGTGGCAAGGGCAATTATCTACCCATGTTTTAAAGAGCATTTCCAAATGCGGCATAACTGCATCTTAACGATAAGTAGTTTATAATATCAGTGAAATCACCATGAGTAGTTTTTTGCTTGCAGCATGACAGAAAATTTTACCCAATTCCATTTTCAAATGATCATGAGGAGTTAACCACCAGATTAGGCAAAGTGTTAATCCAAAATGTAAGTTTTCAATATTTGAAAACAGTTGTAAATGGTTTCATGGTAATTTGAAATGACAGCAAAAATGTTTGAACTCATTTGCATGATAAGCTATCAGTGCCTCCAAAATAACTTTCCAAAGAATGAGAATATAACGTCAGGCAAAATACATTGTCAGAATAGTGAATGCTTGAACAAGACATTGAAAGGTTTGTGAACATAGGACTACTGGTGCTACAGCGTTTACATCAAAACATATCAAGCCAGTACCACTACCTACCACTTTATATTTGAAATAAATGCATTATTCAAATAGCAAACCATGGAAATCAATAGACAGATTCTATGCTGCAGAATATTAATTTCTATATACTGTATGATCAACATGTCAAATCTTCATGTTGAATATTACAAACAAAGGAAGACAAAAATAGAAAAGATGTTTTCACAATGAAATAGATTAGTTGACAAAACTTAGAAGGCACCAAAATGGTTCATTTGGAAGTAAATTAATATCCAACTTTAACTTACTGCATCCAAATAAACAACAATCAGTTTAACATTGACATCATTTAAAAAATTTGCAATGACATTTTCCAGTTCTGGAGTCCAAGAATCAGCCGTTATTCCATTAATGGTAATACATCGCTTGATTAAGTGACTCTGCAGTGTAAAAACAAATTAATGTTAAAGCAAAACTTACTTTGATGCAGTCATTTTCTCCTATCAACACATATGCATTTTTTACAAGTACATCTTTCAAGCACATGTGCTAAAATAGAAAAACATCAAATACAATGCAGTATTTTCATGCCATTTAACACTTTCAATAGTGGGTTATGTACCTACGCGAAATGGTTCTGTAGGAATAGACATGGGGTTAGATACCAATATGTTTCTTGCTGAATTTTGTTCTTTTGGGTACCATTCATAACTTTTCTTTTGAAGAATAAGCAGATTATTTAATTCAAGCCCTTGTTTTTCCTTCATTTACAATGTGTTTCAGGCAACTGGCAAAAACACAGAAAAATCGTGAAAACGGCTTGGTACCTAGCAGATTTTACCAGGCAAAACACCTGGTACCAAAAGTGTTAAGAATATCTCATCATGAGTATTTTGATGAAGCACTCTTATCAGCAAAGTAAAATAATCAAGCACATATTATACTGCACAATAGTTATGAAAAACACTATAACATCCAGTCTTTACCTCAGTAAAATCTAATCATTCAACCTAAAGTTACTGGCACAAAAGTAATTATCAGAAGTATTTTATGCAAATAACTGTGCTGGCTATGTTCTTCCATAAAATGCATGATTCACATGAATTTAATTAAGCAGCAACAAAACCAGTATTAATTGTGCATAAATTGTGAAGTATGCTATAATACAACATCAAAGTCCAGTAAGATTCAATAAACAGTGCCTGTTATGCTTTACTGTTTTTGAAATTGGCAATAATTTCGCCAAAACATTCATGAACTTAATAGTTTTAAAGCAAAAAACTTTATTTTTGCATTTGGACATGATGATAAATAAAAACCAAGGTGTGGGTAGAAATAAAAAATGCATCAGATGATTCATATAACTGTAGCCTGAATTCATTATCAAGCATTGAGTATAGCCTTCTTTTCAAGCATGTAACTTTCAGAATGCATTTTCAAACATCTACAGCAGTTTGTAGAGACATTTATGCAAGCCTAGTTTGTTGGAAATAACAAGTACTGCATTTTGCTAAATGTCTGAAACTGTATCAAAATTCAACACATCTTGAAATGATATTTATTTGTAAATAACTTTAAAGCATACCGCATCCCTTGGTGTGGATTGTCCAGATGATTCCCCAGAAACATCTGAACCTTGAACAAATAAAAAGATTATATATATATATTTGTGGAATTTAGGAGCTACATGGGAATGAAATAAAAAGTATGTGAATGCAAAAAAAACATTAAAAACAACATACTTTGCAAATCCAAAACACCAAGACCAAATCAAATATCTCACTGATTTGGAAAATAATATTATGACATGTTTCAATAGTCAGATAAGATTTAATGCCACAAGTTTCATACATTTTTATGAGTTTCTTTAGATACATGGTAGACAACTACAGGAAGAATGCGTTCAATAAACTTTCACTCTTACTTTTCTTATTCATGTTTTTTGCAACAAAGTCTTTTGATACTCAGTTTGAAATAAAAAAATCAACAACATGGTTACATTTGACACAACCAACATTATTATTTTAATTGTCTATGAAGCTATATCAACTCAGACCAAATGATTCAATGTTATGTGAAGCAATCCACAGAGCCATTCCTAAATGGACAGTGGCTTGTCTTAAAGCTTTAAGATAAGACAAGCCATTCCAGCATTATTTGAATTACGCACTTGGTTGTGAAAACTTTCATGCATGCTACATGTTACAATCATTTTGAAAGAAAAATCTCATCATGAGCACCTGTCTATAAATTTAATATACAGTATCTTACCAACCAAATGGAAAGCATAGCACTTTCGTTCAATCAACCTTTGTTGAATCACCATTTTATTGTGCTTATTTTATGTTTTATTTTTTTAAATATCTGTGACTTTGACTTCTTTCTGAATTTGGTATAAACTTAAGCAAGAAAAATATGTAACTTCTAACTTTTATTCAAAAGCACAGAATAAGCATTTTTTAAATTTTTCAGATGCATCATAGATGATTCACAACCATATTTCCCACAGTGCATCCCACCCTGGCTGATCCCATTTTTAAATTTTTCAGAGGAAAGTTGATGGAAAAGGAAGTGGTAGTGTACTAAACAAATAACTATTGGAGAGATGAACTTACTAAAATATGAACGAGAATTTGTAGGCAACTGTAGCTGCGTATTTAAATTAGAAACTAAGCAAAATACAGCTGGTATATTAGTATGAATAAAAATCTAACTAATATTACGAACAAATATACTTGGATCTCAAAAATTTTTATTTGGCAATTAAGATGTATTTACTACATTCTTAAAATTAAAAAAAATAAAGAATAATATGAAGTAAATAAAATATTGAAACATTCAATCTAAAATACTTTGTGTCGATGTGAGCTGACCAATCAACTAAAGTAACTTCATTAAAGTAGTTGTACAAATAGATGCTACCAAACTGCAAATACCATGATAAAAAATCAACAGTAAGGAAATAACTATCTAACATCAACAAGCTTTCATAAGAAGCTAATAAGGTTCATTGCCAGCAGCCCCAACACTGTTATGCTGCATTTCATTATATATTTAGAATAGTATGCTATAGAAAAACAACCAACAGAACCAATGTATCCAACATAAACATTTTGAGACAATCTCATTTGAATAATATGCAGTATTCCCATGACTAGTTATGCGTTATAACACCCAAAGTATGCCTTTCAATCAGGGTCAAGCTTGAGCTTACAGATGTACTATTCCTCTGCATAAACAGTGTGGTTTATATATTCATACAGAGCTTCCTCAAATGATCTGGTCTATTCGGAGAAATATTTTTAGAAACCTAAGCTGAGAAGTCTGAAGCCTAAAATCTGATATTTGAATTTTATATTTAAGTGAAAGAAACAACAATAAACAAAAACATAAATGCTTTTAAAATTGATAGAAGTTCAACAATTTGCGAATAAATTTCTGATTTAACTATCATTTGCAACAGTAGGTCTATTAAAACCGAAGCAGTTTTAGATTGTTTGTGGGAAAATTCATGCTTTTCAGCAGCTTACTCATGAAGTTGTACCAATGTGGAAGGCAACCAGATAATTAAATGCTAGTGAAATGAGGTACGGATGATCAAGGAAGCATTGTACTCAGTACAGTGCTGATATTCAACATATTGAATAGCTTATAGTAAGTGCTACATTTGTATAAAAACTGTTTTAAAATATCCCATGCTTATACTGTAGTTTCATAGTTTTGTTAAGAAAACGACAGTTAACTAATTTTAAAAGGAAAAACATCCGAGGTAGTGGTAAACCCAAATCACCCCAAGTTAAAATAAGTGTCTTTTGTTTTGTGTTCCTCTTACATTTCTCACCTAATTTAGTTTAACAGAGAATATGTTAGCTGAAAAGCATGTTATGGCAGTTACATGAGTGTAAGTCAGTTGTAGCAACCAAGTTTCACTATTGTCTTATGTATATTGCACAGACCTAAAATACACTTAACTTCTGTAATAACAATACAGGCTTGAAAGTCTTCAAATTATGTTCTCATCAGTGGTGTTAAACATCATGTATATTTTATTTTATTGCTGACTCATGGTCCATATCACAGACACAAGAGCACAAAAGGTGGTTTGCTATACATCATCGCACATTACAGAAACCGTGTTTGCACACGACGAACATTGGGAGGGGTAAAGCACTTTATCCTCACCACAGCTGTATCGTCATTCGCAAGAGCACAGAAAATGGATAACCATACAGTAGCGCATCACACAACCGGTGTAGTACCTTGAGAGGAGCAAAACACTCTCCCAGCACTTCTTACTTTTGTTTTTATGCTTGGTGTATACACAGTGTTCACATATGTTTACTACACAAAAACAATACTGATGAGACATAAATACTGAAACAACTCACAAACAACTACTGCATTCGGTCTCCACCATACAGAAGCATTGAATAGTTGAGGAAAAATTAAGATTTGTAAAAAGCATCAGACATTTGAAGCAATCGAATAAAAAAGTTGGATGAAGATATGCATCGCATAAAAAATCGATACAAGTTGTTTCTTAGCACGGCATCAAAGGTCCTGATACAATGGCTAACCTGGTGTGGGAGAACACTAATATTTCTGGGTATGCAATGCATAATTCGATAGGCATTTTTATATGCAGCACGCAAGCGCTTCATACCAGTCTGCCTATATTTGCTCCACAATTGGCAAGCATACATTGGCATACAATAGGCACGAAATAAAGTGTTTTTTACTGCAGGAGAGCACTGATCAAAAGTGCCTCTGAGTTTGTTTGCTGCACAGTACAGTGATTTCACTTGTCTCTGAATATCATCATCATCCTTCAATGATGCATTTATCCACACACCAAGATATTTCACTTGGTCAAAAAATTGTACATGTACACCATTTAGAAAAAAATTTGATGGGGCAGGTTGTTTATACTATTTTGGGCAAAAAAGAACACCAATTGTTTTGTTGCAATTAAAAGTGATTTCGTGTTCAGCAGCATACTCACCACAAATATTCAGAAGACATTGTAGCCCACTAATACTGGGGCTGAACACACATATATCATCAGCAAACATTAGATGATTCACAACCATATTTCCCACAGTGCATCCCACCCTGGCTGATCCCAGCTGGATTGAGAGTTCATCCAGGTAAACAGCAAATAAGTAGGGGCTCAGAACTCCCCCTTGCCTAACCTCATTGGTTACAGCAAAGGGGGGTGAGTAGTCAGTACCCCATTTTACTTGCATGGGCTCTTGCCTGTACCAACTCTACAATAATCTTACCATGCACATGGGTACATTGCGCTTAATTAATTTAGCAAACAGCAGGTTGTGATTAGTTCTGTCAAATGCTTTAGATGCATCTAAGAAAGCTGAAAACACTGGGGTATCTTTGCTTACATAATAAGACAGTCTGTTTAAGTAAAAAATACACATTTCAGTGTCATGTTTTGGCTTGAAGCCAAACTGGTTGTCTGTTGTAGCCAAAAGTGGGGAAATACATGACAGGGTGTAATGTTCAAACAACTTGAAGATGATAGTTGCAAGGGAAATAGGCCTATAGTTCCCAGCATCACTTATGTTTCCATTCTTGTTTTTGCAAATAGGTACAATGACTGTTTGCATGCATTCCTAAGGAATTTTTCCATGCATTAAACACACATTGAATAGACCACTCAGGTGGTTGCACACACTTGAATCAGCATAGAAAATGTGTTCAGCAAAGATGCCATCTTTGCCAGCTGCGCGATTCAGAGGTAGTTTGTGCAGCAGAGATTTAATTTTGAAGCTGTTGCACATCAACTCATCAATCCCTTCAAACTTACCACGTGAGATTATATTTTCATGCAAAAAATTGTCAATTCCACAGTCTTTTGATGAGTTCAGCAATGCTGAAAAGTGTTTTCTCCACATGACAGTGACTGCTTTATTTCCTGTTTCACCTCCCACTGTAGATGGGAGCCAGGATTTCTTGCTTTTTCTGATGTTCTTCCAGAAATTTTTGGGAGATCTGTTCCATAAAGCCTCAGCCATGGCATCAGCTTTGCTTTTTTGTTGGGACTTCCCACAAGCTCTTAATGCATATTTGAACTCTTTTTTACTTTCTTTCGTAATATCAAATAGAGGTCCACTTTTGGGTTTATGATTGTCAATCCAGTATAAGTATGCTCATCGGGCAGCCTTGCACTTTTCTCTTACATCCTTGTTCCACCTGGGAACATTATGCTTTTGTTTTGGACTGTTAGTTAACACTTCACTTGCTGCTCGTTTGAGTGCCTCTACTATGTTTGTGTAAAACTGTTCTAGCATGTCAATGTGTTGTTGGTTTTTGTACATAGGATTGACACATGAAGTAAGTTCTTCAAATAACGGTATTTTTGAGAGCCAGATTTTGCTAGCCTGTTGATATTTCAGTTTTTGTTGCTGTGTGACTTTGTTCCAGTTCATATTTTTCTCATGCTGTGTCTTGTTATCACAGAGTATGTTTTGAGGTAGTGCTGCAGTTTTTATGGTTGCAGCTACTTGGCCTGTGATCAGAGAGAATGAATTGGTGTAATATTTCAATGTTTCGGATGAGTCATGAGGAGATTTTGATGAAACTACATGTTCCATGAGTGTCACTAACATAGGTAAATGAATCAACTGGAAGAATGATTTTATCTGATATTTTTAATTCATGTTCCAAGCAGAATTGGGATAGCAATTCCCCAAAATTCACCAATGAAGAGTAATTCCTCAAAAATAAGTGCAAATATAAATCCACAACAATGTATCATTCTTGTGTTTATAAAAACTATTTAACTATTTTTATTGAACAAAAGTAACTGATTCAAAGCTTAGCTGTGGAATAATAATGCAAAGAATTGATATTTGCCAGAGCAGATATTGTTAACAGATTTACGATGTTGCCACAATAGCAAAAACGGGGTTGTACATAAAGCAGAACACTGCTTTCTGAATACTCATTCTAGAAGTTTTAATGCTTTTTCAAAAATTGTGCTTTGATTCTTATCTTATTCGTTCTATACTTGGAACAACATTTAAAATATGATGAGCATTTGTGGCTACTACCTGTGATGAAACTACTGAGTGTGTGCTGGTATGTTCAATTTTCTTTCAATTTTCTTTCAATTTCCAAGACAGACAAAAAATTAAAGCACAGCCTATAAAATGAGGTCTAAAATGAAATAGCCAACTTACCAGAGGAATCCTCGAATGGCTTCAGGGCAGCTTCAAGTGGACCACCACCAGTTTCAGACACATTATTTTCATCAATTGTGGCATTATTAGTTTCATCATGATCATCCATTCTGCTAAATAGGCTAAAGATGCTAGCCTAGTCTGTCTAGCAAACCTGCACAAGTACTGTAGGTTGATTTATTATATTACTACTGTAGTGTATTGAAGACGTATAGCAGCCACGAACACTGCTGTATGGCATACGTTTTCCATGACACAGAGCACAGGCAGTTTGGATATTGTGGTTGTTATAACGACATGTTGGTGGCGCTAGCAAGACAACCCTGTAGTCTGTTCACCACCAAGGTTGGAGGCTGGAGATATCTCTGATCT
>Ga0210059_1007321_pt1 | contig 17554 bp, 14 predicted proteins | sample Ectturendosymbi2_FD_188042 | JGI IMG/M metagenome (GOLD analysis project Ga0210059, IMG submission 188042) | Ecteinascidia turbinata endosymbiont from Florida, USA - Sample 2 (SPAdes) (version 2) | ecosystem: Host-associated > Tunicates > Ascidians > Unclassified | place: Key West, Florida...
GTGCCACAGTAGGATAAGTACGACGACGTCATCGAATGAAATTTCATGAAAATTGCCCCCCCCCCGAAATGAAGAGCGAGTTGCACCCCTGCCATAGGCTATTGCAGGCAGAATGCAGGAAAATCATAGAAATGGACAGGACGACAATGACAAAGAAACTAGCGAGCCTTTCGCAATTACGCGAGCTGTATTGAACAGACACATTTTTTTGTCAGCGGTGAGCGGACTATAACTAACTCAAACAAGGGCCAGCGAATTAAGCCGGAGGTCAACTCTCAGCCAGTCTTGGTAGTCCAGAATGTAATGAGAAAATTTTTGAAGAGTTTCAGGTGATTCAGAAAATGTTTGTTGCAAACTGAAGAGGATGTAACATGCAAGAAATGATTAGTTGTGTTATGGTGTTCATGCAGGCAATACTACCGTAGAAAAGCAAATACCATCAGATGGTACGGAAAGATGTTCACTTCAGAAATTGATATACAAGATGCAAAATTGGAATTTTACTACTGTAACTGCAGTCTTTTTCAGAATTTAAGAAAACGCCTCCGTTCACATTAAACTGATGAGATGTAATGGTGGTGAACTGGTGCCCTGCAATGCACGACACACCTGGTGTAACAGTGTCTCTTTCTAAAAACATTTTTAGGGGGACAATATTTTTGTCTTTATGGTATGTTGAATAAAAATTGTCTGGACACAACACAATTTGGGGAGCACCAAAAAATTGGGGGGGCACTGCCCCAGAATTCTCCACGTGACTACGGGCCTGCTCAAAGGGGGGTTAGCACCCCAAACTCCCCTAGCGTACGCCCTTCCTCGGGCTCATCCCGCGTCTTCGATTACGATTCACATTGTAGAAGGTGAACTTGCTTGCTTTGTATATTTGTGCCACCACCCACTTCACTGATTAAGGTTCTTACCTCAGGCTCTTTTCATTGGGCCTAGTCACTGCATGTTCATATATTTTCGCTCCATATTGTCTGGCCTTTCGCGTTCATGTTGCGGATGACCTGAATTAAAACGTATCGTTCGTTCTAGTAGGCGTTCTCTCGACTTCGTTCGCTTGCGCTTTACTCGGGTAAATCCGTTAGATTCCGAGCTGGAATCTGAAATTAAGTATTGTTTTAAATATACTTCATATCAGATTTAATCTTTTTTGAAGCGATATATTTGCATAGATAGAGCATTGGATTCAACTTCCAAGCTGTGGACAGTTACCATTCGAGAATAATTTCAAACGAGCGACAAATTGTTCAGTAACTCCGGGTCTCCGGCAATGTTCCCTCCAATTTTTAATAATGCTGCGCGAAAAAAACAAGCGGGTGCGCTGAATCACAATTTTTGTTGCAGCTGCGCATTGTTTGCAAGCATTGCTGCAACTGCGCAGATGGATCTTAGCAGCTGCGCGGCCACGCAGGCGCGCAGCTTAGAGGAAACATTGGACTCTCCGACTAATATGAATGAGCCTAGTATGCAGAGGGCTAAGTGAGGTTGTCATGCTCTGTGGCGTACGTTACGCAACAACGAATGAGTTCTAATGAGAACCTCTCATTCAGTGTTGCGTAACTCAGGTCACAGGGAAACGGTAGTGTCAGCCAGAATGAAAGCAAATAGAAAATTTAGTGAAGCAAGCCTCGAAAGGTTGCATTCAATCATTGTAACAGATGGCTTGTAGATCAGTTTGCTTTGCAAAACGTTTTTAATTGCTGATCAATTTGCTTTTTAAAGCATTTTATCACTGTAAGACATTTATTCAATACAGATTACGTGCGAAATGTGTGATGAGCCCGAGTGACGCTGTTGACCTGGAGTCACCGCGACTGACTTGATATAGGCCCGGACGAAAATCAACACTACCAAAAAGTTAAAAAGTTTGCATTCGTCACTTGGTCAAACAAAGCATTGTTGCCTTGTTTATCGCAGCAAACGCCCTCGACGAAGCATATTCACCAATATTGAACGAAAAAGGGTACCACTAAGTTAGGGAACTCAGGGGATTGATCCTTCTCCTAGATAATTGTAGATGTCATTTAGACAAGAAAGGTTTTGTCACTACTGACCCAGAACTTCAAAACAGAACTTACGCTGGCAAAACTTTGGCAGAAATTTCGTCTGACCTTAAATTCATTGTCGACGGGTTTTTAACTGTTGCTCAACTCAACATATCGAACTAACCGAATCTGAACTACTTGAACAGCACCTTGACCTTGCTTTAAAAATCAGAATTGGTGGGATAAACATTTTGGAACAAGCCAATATCTTACACAGATTGTAAAACCAGTGGTGGTCTTAGTGGGCGTGCAGTGTGTGGAAGATTGTGCACAATGGGGCCTCAATTTTAAACTTACGCGCTTTGAGGGGCCCCATTTTTACTTTATGTACTTATAAAGATTTATGAATTTTTGTTTATGATTCTGTTTTTATTGAAATGATTAGGCCTACATATTCTTTGGTAGAAAACTTAGTTTGGTTTGCTATGTGAAACTGCGATTATTGACATTACGATTTGCAACCTGAAGATGAGAAGCGACGCTAAAATGATAAAACATGAATAATCTGTGCTAAAAGAACAAGGGGCTCCAGTCAAAACGTGAGAGACCCTCCACCGAGATGTTAGGGCTCTAATGACAGAGCAGACTTCTTATTCTTTGGTAATGGATAAAGGGGCCCTATATTCTTCAATAAAATGGAATGGGGCCCCCAATCACAATTTAAGTGGTTTTGATTTTAAAATATTATGCCCTTCAAATTTCAAATCATTTTGCTGATAGCTGCAAGATTTAGCTGCTGGCATATCATTCTTGCTTATAAATGCACTAGCAGCTATCCAGTTTACATATCCTTTTTGAGCAATAGTACACGAATGGGTTGGTTCCTTATTTTTGTCCAAGGCGAACAAATGCAGTCGGAGATGCTGGCGTGTGTTCTGTCCATTTAAGTTAAGGGGCAGTGGGGTATTATATTTGGCTGTAGGCCTATGTTGTGTGCAATTGTGATATTTGAGTAGTGGATTAATCCACTACTCAAATATCACAATTGCAACAATTTATTGTGCATACATGAGAAGTATTACCAATGAATGTTGTGAGTTAGTGTAAAATTCAGCATCAGATTTCAGTGACTGTTTTCTGTAAGTATAAACCCCATGTTTTGAAAAGGATTACCTTTATTTCAATCTTTTATTTACACGAGTGTAGGGTCTCCCAAAATACCCTGCACAGGGTGAAGCGATCGGAAATCCCGAGCGGCATGTGCGCAAAGCTTCGCACCGTGGTAGCAAGCAACAATAGAGATCATGCGCCGCAATCTTTCTTCGCGTACGCTTGTCGTTACGTTCAATCGTTCACAAGTCAATATCGGCAGAGCTTCCACGTCGCAATCTCTCTTACTGTTGCTTGCTCGTGCTACGCATATATTGGTGTTATTCTTCACGCACAACCCGTTCGTGGTGAATCACACAATCAACGCAACGCCACCGGAGAGGTTGCAACAACATCCCCTCCTTTTTACAACGAATCACACCGATCGCACGTTCTTTGTGTGAAGGCTGAACGCGGCACGACCTCCACATCCTGGTCACAGCACCATTTTGTTGCGATCGTAAATCCCGAGCGGCATGTGCGCAAAGCTTCGCACCGTGGCAGCAAGCAACAATAGAGATCATGCGCCGCAATCTCTCTTCGCGTGCGCTTGTCGTTACGTTCTATGGTTCACAAGTCAATATCGGCAGAGCTTCCACGTCGCAATCTCTTTTACTATTGCTTGCTCGCGCTACATATATAATGGTGTTATTCTTCACGCACAACCCGTTCGTGGTGAATCACACAATCAACGCAACGCCACCGGAGAGGTTTGCAACAGGGTCTCCCAAAGTGTAGGGTCTCCCACAGGGTGTAGGGTCTCCCAGAGTGTAGGGTCTCCCAAAATACTCTAAATGCTAAACCACCACAGCATGCAAAATGGTATGGTTGAACTGAATAAGATGTTAGAAAATGCCTAAGCGCTACAGAAATGGTTTTTGAAAAGGAAATGCCACTTTTCTTGCGTGCTTTCAGTGGTTTTGTTTTCTTCAGATCAACGAAATCCTTTTGCTATGCACTGAGGATGATAACAGTAGTTATCGAAACGTTTGCAAGATGTCAGTTGTATCGTTTGCTTTGGCCGTGATATTTATTATAACGAAACAAACTGTTCAAAAGTGAAGAAAAATGTCTGAAGGTCCCAAAAAGTTCTCATGGGGTCCAAGCACTTCTTAGGGGAAAGCAGAATTCTATAAATTGTGCACAAAACCATTTAACCTGGCTCTGATAACCCTGGTTTGCTGTTGTGTTGGTCAGCGTTTGTATAACTTACGCAATACCCTCGCGTCAGAAGCATAAATATCCTCGTCAGCGCAACCGGCACAACCCAGAAACAAAAGCATTAACCCAGGGCATGGCCCGTTCACGCCGCATCCACGCGTTCAACTCATGCTCGTGCAAACACATGACCTAAAGGCGCTCTGGAGGCAGTCAGCATTGCTGATGGAAGGAACCATACCGTCGGTTAGGGTCAGTTACGCTACGCCGGCTGTGATGCCGGTTAACCACGTCAGCTAAAAAATAGAATCTGGATTATGTCTTTTTTTCAAAGGTTTGCCGTGTGTTACTATACGGATTGAAAAAAGATTTACCATGTTGCAACATCGTTAGTCAGGGCATTGCAGACGAGGGAAAACGCGGTGGTTGCTGTCGCCCACCCTGCGACGAAGTTAACGCGGCCTTCGTGACAAAAGAAAGGTTCAGGATCGTGTTTCGCAATTCCTAACTACCAGGTATTACCAACTTTTGAGAAAGTTCCTTCATACAGTTAAGCATGAACTACGCACAATTGTATTGTCTGTACCGATTTGTTCGATATTGGTTTCCTAGCAAAACCAGTATGTAGGCTATGTATTGAATTGTAATAGTAATAAGTGTGCATCAGGTAAGCCCTAACAATGACCAGATAAATTTTAGAAGGTGGCGCTCAGGCCAAATTTCATAAAGCTAACTTTTTTTAAGCATATGAATAGTTTGTCATTGTCTTATGTTTTATCTTATTACTGCTGCTTAAATGGTTAATAATAAACGTTTTATTTATAACTGAACATTTTTTCAAAAATTCATTTTTTGTGTCAATTCTTGAATGTTAGAATACCAGACATTCATTGCCTGGTGATAAAAATAATCAGTAATCGCTGTACTAGCATCAAACTTGGTGGGGCTAATGAGGGACATAGGCTATTATGTGTTGAGTAGGGAACAATTTACATAATTTGATACTACACATTAATTATTGTTGCATGGTGCTTGAATTGAACAAGTAATGTACAGCCCCAGCAGCAAATTTATAATCATATTTAAATACAATACTAGCCTACAGTACTTGGCGTAATACCACACTTTTTTGCTACTTGTCATTTTTTAGCATTACCCTATTGACAACAAGTGGTTTGGTTTTTTCAGGTTTTTTGTTGCACTGTCATTTTTGCCCATTTAAGTATATTTTTCATGCCTCAGAGGAAGAGCTAGTATTTGTCCTTCATGCATCACTTACCCTCTCGTCCTACGAGAGCAGGAATCAATTGTTGTCTGATGTTTTTTTCCAGTAGTTCCAATAATTCACTCATATCTGGTACTGTTCTTTGGAAATGGGTCTATCTGGAGCATAATCCTTTGGTGAATGCTGAGTAAGCTGCTTGAGGATCATCTTCATCTTGTGCCTAATTTGAAAGCAACTGAAGGTCTTTTGGTTGCCCAATCCTCAACCTTGCTTTTAATGCATTGTTCCCTGAATGATTCTGTCCCGATTACCGATCCCAAGGTGGCGCTCACCTTGGCCTGTGCTTTTGATTCTACCATCATTGAAGAGTTTCCTGGCAGATTGCATTAGACTACTGTCTTTCATTAAGAGGTCGGTCTTTGTAGGTTTTGGGCAGTACCCAAAGTCTGGTCCCTTTGCCTATAGCCTAGGTGCTCCCACCATTTTTTCACGCCTGCCAGTGATCCAACTGTAAAGCTATTGTCCGCGTACCTTACCTGTTTCACTTCATAATTTGCAGTTTCATTGCTCAGTGCTTGTATCAATGGTCTTGCAGATAAGGCATACATTGCTATAGCTGCATTGTCCCCTTGTGTCACACCCTCCTGTGACAGTATGTGGTTCCCATTTTTCAGATAAAGCATGGTGGGTGTGTTGTAGCTGTTGTGTAGGTATGTGTTCATGGGGAGACACGTTTTGATCTGATTTGAGAATTATGGTACATTCTCAATTTCAGGTGATTATGTGATGTGTGTGTTTGATTTCATATTTCAGGTGGTAATCGTAATGTGTCCAAACACAGCAATATGGAGATGTTGGCTTGTTGACTTTCATTTAATTGTGCACTACTCTTTTGTGTAGTTTATAAAACAGAAACTTAATGAACAAGCTGTCTCTACTGTGGCAATTACACATATTAGACTTGTATTTTAAGTTGTTGCATAATTAGAATTGTATATTTTTAAGAGTGATGAATGCTAGCCATGGGCTTGTGTTTTGGATAAATCCTTGTGCATTTGCCATGTTTTGTTTGTTTGGTTCTTCTAAAAAGATTTTTTTCTCCTATGGCTAAAATCAAGCTGAAGTGTTTGCCATTGGTCAACTGTGGTAGTTGCGACTCGATACATTTGATATTAAAAAAACATGTGATTGCAATGAAATCAATAAGAGAAAATGGAAAGAAACCATTGCCAGTAAGTTAAAATATTACTCAAGATGCTGCAACAGCTGTCAAAAAGAAATCATTTTATAATAAATAAAGTATTACAGTATTCGACTTTTTTGTACATTGCATAGCCAACCAATTTTTTCTTACCAAAAGCATTCAGCATTTGATCATAGGAGCAAAATGTTGGAGTCAGATTTGATTTTGGGGTATATTGCTTGTTCTTTTCTGAATTTATTCATTTCCACTGTCTGTGTCTGTGTGTACTTTTATATTTCGGTCTAATTGGGCCCCCTTTTTGTAATGTGCTACCTAACACTATTACTGTACAAATTTTATTGCCTCTATGTCTTGTGTGTGTTTCCTACTTTTAATCATTTCCTGCTCTAGCTTGGTCAGATTGTTGTGTGGACTAAAATCAAATCTCATTCGGTCCTTTTTGTTAAGTGAAAAAAATATACTATACCTTTTTTGAAAAATTATATGCCTATTGATTTGTTGCTCTCAGGTAGATTGAGAGATATTGATGAAAAAATGTTTAAATTAAAAGATTAATTAAAATTTTTTCAGTTGGGTGCAATCACAATCTTTAGTAATGTAAATATTCAGCATGAATGATTCAGAAAATTCATGATAGTAGCAGTATGAATGAATTGTTATTGTTTGCAGACCTATGTATTTCACTCATAAAAATATAACAATATTTTGTTTTTCATGAAAATAGATTCAGCAGTTGGTTTATTTCGTAGTGTGCTAAGATTGCATTAAACTTCAAAAATGATCTATGTGACCTTATCAACAAATCTTCAAATCAAAGGACTAGAGTTGTTTGCTATAACCTCCATTTGATAAAAATTGTTATTAGTCTTTTTATGGGCTTTCGTTTGTGAAATTGGATATTGTGCAATGCTGACAATTTCTTTGTTTAGTTCAAATTTTATCCATTTTATTCTTTTAAAGCTAGTAATTTTAGACTGGTGGTATGTATACATTTGCAGAAAAGTGTTTTTGTGGGACTCAACATGTCACTAGGGCCACCTTTAGGCTTGGAAAAGCAAGTTACTGGGCACTGCAATATTTGGCCTTCAGAATCTATTTATCTGTTACTCTGCAATGGCAGTTGAAATTGCGTCACTGGTTTTTGGAAATCTGTTGAATATTTTCCCTTTGACTAGTTTGTTGGTTATAGGGCAAGATGAAGCAAAGACAACATGTCAAAATGTATGACAAAAATGAGAGCTGTACAACATAATGTTTTCTTCAGCACTTCATGAGGTGCAATTTTTGCGTGGATAAAACGTGTGTTAATATTTTATGTTTTACAATTTTTAGCATCTGCAAAAAGTAAATAGTTTGGTCTGTAAAGCATTTGCGCAATATCAACATGTCTTGTGTGCCAAGCATCAATGCCTACGTGGCGGCTCACACGTGCCCTCACGATGACCCGTGCCGATCGGATGTAAAGTCTTCGTGCAGCAAACTTCCCGAAACACAGGGTTGGTTCGGCATGTTGTTTGTGGTTGAAACGTTATGCTGTATTCGTCTTTTTGTGCGATTTTCAAATTCATGATTACTCGTTGCGAGTTTTTTGCTCGGAAAGACATCTGCAATAAATGCCAGAAGTTCTGTGCATTGTCATATAGCCCCGGCCCTGGTTAATGAGAGTGAGGCAGCTGTACTGGGCCATCCGGCACTTGTGTTTGGCAGCCTGTTCAATTTACTTGCAAAGATTCTGAAACAGAATCACTTAGTGCACCTCCAGTTGCTGTATAATCTGCTTAATACAGATTGATTTTCAATCCTAATGTAGTTAGCAAACCATGATTCCGTCTGAGCGAAACAATGATCTTAATTATATCAAACGTTATGCAACGTTTCAATCCCATCCTGCGGCGTTTTATCTGAGTTTCCCCATCGGAAGAGTTGCCCTGCGCTCTTTGGTCAGAAATTGGCCGTGAGTACTGTCAGCTGAGATTTAAAGCAGAATTCTTATACAATGTAGGCCAGTGCATAGGTGCACAATGGCCAGGTGGACACAGCTAGCTTGCACGATAAATAGGTCGACACAATGTTGTTATATTATCTCTGATACTTATTACCAAAGCCAGTATCTGGGAGTCGTGAACCATTTTTGCAGGGTCGCAAGCAGATATTTTATGCACACAGTTGTTTTTATTTGCTTTATTTGAGTTTTAGATGAGGACGGGGGTGGTTGGGTTGTGGTGGCTTGCTATAATGGGTCGCGGTACAAAAAAAGTTTGAAAACCTTTAAATCAGTAAAGTCATCAAGTATTACTCGCTCGGTCGTACGTTGCCATGTCGTAGCCGAAAATTCCATGGAAATTATCAAGGGCGCCCTCTTGCTTGTGTCTCTCCGGTCTGCGAATTTATTCGCATTTATTTGAGTAACTTATGTGACAGTACCCACGTCCTTTTCCTTTGTTCGTAACTGACACGCATCGCATGCTTATCGGCTATGAACAAAAGCACAACAATTATTTGCACGTGTCACACGCGACGCACATACACACAAGTTGGCCTGCCGTCGTCTGCCGTTAAATAAATACACACAAGTTCATTACTAATGCTCCTGCAAAAGACAACTGAATGCTATTATCTCGTTAATTGGTATTTTGGATTCGGTTTAGATTTCACCTCAACTTAGAAAGGCCCCACTCCTATCCCTTGCATTGAGGCCGCACTTGCTTGGGGGCCGGTCTTATACAGCAGTTCTTGTTACTTTCAAATCTGAGACAGTTTCAAAAAGATGTTTAATCTCAATAAGAGCGCAGGGAGTTTACAACATAAATGACACTTTCCTCGCACAGGTGTGTGTGTATGTGTTATCAGGTATGTATTTGCAGATAAAAATAGGAACAAATTCCATAACCTGGCTGCACTTATGATGCGGCCGTCAACATTTGCTTTATCGTTATCTGATGCAGAATCACTGATTTTGTAAAATCAGTTTTGTGTGCGTTTGTTGATTGATGTGCTGAGTTCATACGGGATTCCAGTGTCAACAACGCAGATTTGTAAATGAGCTTATACCAAGAAAAAAATACGAAACGTACAGCGGTGCTCCACAAGGGAGATCAGAAATTTGCCGCTTGGTAACGCGAAGTGACCTTATTTCGGAATATACTGAATTAAAAGTGTGCAAACGCGTATTTTCTGGGAACGATATTGGCTCCTTCCTGCGCGTGCCGTTGGTTGTATCATGTCCGCAGAGTTTAACGAATCCACTGATCGCCAGCTCGGATGATGGGTTTCATGGTTTTTTTTTTCAGAAAAACGCTCATCATGGCTTTCAAGTTTCGTAGGAAAGTTCACGCTTCTGGGCCATGACGGGTAAGTTTGCGATCAACTCGTGAGAGTTTTATTATTTTTAATCTAGTGCTGGGTTGACTTGATGTCATTTGCTGCTGTGCTGAATGTGCCAACGCTACTCACCATTTTAGACGAAAGTTGTGAAATAGGAAAGGACCAGTTATTTGTTTAGTGCAAGCCTATTTGACCCATGGACCATGTTTTAGAAAAATATCCTATGGACCACTTCGTTATGCTGACATTTCATGAACAACTGGTCGAAACTGTATTGCACATAGGCGGTCTTACATAATTCATTCTACAGTGAAGGTTAAAGTTTCGGAAACGTTTGACAAGCATCCATGGGGAACTCTGCGGACCACTAGAACCTGGACCACGTTGTGAATCACTGGCTTAGTGTAACCTCTGAGAACATGTCAACTTTGACCCTGTAATAAACACGAGGGTATGACAAGTCACTGCCTGTCGACCTGTTGGTTATTCTGCATGCCGTTCGGATTAAATAAACTTGACAACACGCATTGCTAACGTAATTTCTGCTAAGTTTGTAAACAACTAGGTATAGCTGGGCGGTGAGATTGCAGCAGGCTCAATTAATTGCCTTGCAAAACTAAAAAAGAGCGTGCATGTGTACAACTACAAGCGTTTTCAATAGACCAACCAGCAAGCTTCAGGAAATAGACCAACCAATGGTAAGCTTCAGGAATTTAGCGATAGGCGGCAATGCATGTGGCCCTAAACATTACATTATGCAAACCAAAACAAAGTTCGATTTGTTTGTGCAAATGCATGTCTTGGATTTATTCGATCTGCATTGGTCGCGATCACGCATATTGACATTGCATAGGTCAGATGAAGATTTGCTCAGTACCTTGAGCACATAAATAATGTAGCAGTGCTGGTTCGTGTCTTTTATCCAATCATTTTAACACTTCAGGAAATACGGTAATTACTACTGATGTCGGGAAAACGTGTTGACCGAGCACAAATTTGTTATTTTCGGAAAGTAGTACGTCGTTACGCGGTTGTTGTGCGTGAGGATGATTACTGTACCCAAGTATATAGTGAAAGTACTGAAATGTTATATGAACCTTGTTGATATTCTTCTTCCTGCGACCCATTTGATGGGTTACTTTCAAATACAGGACACAAGGAGAAACAAAATGTTAACTACTTGAAAGCCAGTTGCCCGTAGGAAAAAACAGAAACAACAGAACGTGCAGGGTTTCGTGTTATTACTAATAAACTATTTTCAATGGTTAAAGTGTTTGTTTAACGTGTCTTAGTCATTGTACTCGCTAGAACTCTAATTAGGCCGTTTGCCTGTTGGTGTAGAATCTTCGTGGGACAAGAACAAGCGCCCGAATCCCCTAATCTCAGCAGGTCTTCGTCACTTGATCTTCCACCTGAAGATCATGTTCACGTCCTGTCAAGCATCAGATCTTCTTCTATGGATACTCCCGCTATTGAACAAACCGACATACTGTCTAGAATCCGACATCTGTCGGGTGCCAGTAACGACGGATCTAGCTCATCTCTAACCTCAAGCAGCACCTCGAACAAAAACATGAACAAGTGCGTTCCTGAACGATGAAAGTAAACGACCGTAGGATTTTTCTTTTGTTCTGTTGGTAGTGTCTTAACATTCTGTTGACGTGTCACTTTTTTCTTTGCATAACGTTTTGTACGTTCCTCTGTGCTTCGTTACCAACGCAGTGAAAAGATCGGCTTAGCAGCCTTGTGTGCGTCTTTTTCAGAAGATATAATCTCCATCTGACACAAAGTAACTTCGAGTTTGCTCATTTGGGCTCGCGTGTAGTTTCCATCGACAGATGATTTTTTCATGACTAGACCAAACAACATGTCTTGAAGTTTCTACTCTACTCGCTCATTCATATTTGCAAAGAGACCTCGAATGGGTGTCCTCGTTTGTGTTTTCTTCGTGTTGTAAAATCATTCATGTACTTGTGCAGTGTTACCTGAATTGTGCTACCATGGCTTGTCATGCTTGTTTCAGTAGGGCCGCAAATAGCGGGGACTCTACTTGGCCTGTTATCCCTCTACGTTTGTAAAGTTGGTATTTTGGGTAAATTGTTTCGATTTTGCTAATGTTATTGAACAATTTATGATGTTTTCCACTTCTGAAATGGTTTGATCCGAAAAAAGTCTTTAGCCGGTCGCTATCTTAAATTTTTCATGTGTTTGCTACAGTCTTGCGGCGGGCAAAGCTTGTTTCACGTAAACGACAGTTTGCATAGTAAACGTTTCTCTTCGCAATCTGTGAAGCAGATGCTCGAACAGAAACTAAATCTACCTGGAACTCGGCATGTGCACCGATTAAGTTTGGCTTGTGCCCGGCGGAGATTTGTTTAATCCTTGCGCTTCGGTATGCGAGATATTAAATATGAAAGCGACACCCGTCCATCCTTGAGGCATGTACACAGCTGCGTATACCTCCCTACAAACTGTTTGGCTGCCTCGCGTTACGAGAATGAGCTGTTTAGTCGCCGATATGCCAGGTGGTGTCTATCGCTGCTCGTGAAACTGCTTTTTCTTTATGGACACATTCGCCTACTACGCGAACCTGTAAAAGCGTTGCGATTTCGTCTGTGAAGTCATAGCGATTTAACTAACAAATTGTTAATACTCGCAAAACCGGCCTTTCCTGAGAGTAAACTGAATGCGAAGTTCCGTCGGTGACAGCAGTTCCTATCTACTCTTGGCGTGAACGAGAACGTCTTTTGATACACTTCCAAGTGTTAGCGACTCCTAAGTCTTGCTAATAAAATGTCGTTAATATGGTTCTCTGTGCATGGCAACGAGTCCGTTCAAGACGAACGGCATTCGGTATTTCATGCTATCCGTCAGATCAAACAAAGAAGACCTAAGACTTCAACCCTACTTGACGTATAACCGAACTGCTTTCCATCTTGGGTTCAGTAACGAAGTTGCATACGAGTTCACACCAGGGCTGTGGAGCTCGCTTTCAGTTGTTATTGGACCGTATCATTTTGGTGCCAAAGCCAAAAACTTTGAGATGCCGCACCTGTGCAGCCAGAGCCCGCGCCTGAAATCTGGGTTCCGGCTCCACAGCAATTGTTCACACAATGCAGGGGTGTTATTTGTTCCTTGCAGGGCAACGACTTTATGCTGACTGGCTGGAACTTATGCCGAATATTGTATCGGGAAGGTGCTGGTTGTGGCTGTGAAGCGAATGCGAGTGTGGATGAGTTTCGCAAAAACGAAACCGTTTATAGGTGCTAAGCCAACGTTCAGAAAGCCTAGCACGCAAAGTAGACCATCAATTGCGTTTCAGTGTTGCTTATGCAATCAACGGCGATACGGCGTTCAATGGCGATGAACTGTGTGTTTGAACACAGATTAAACCTAAAACCTGTTTTTCACACCGTTATAAATGTTTAAGGTAATTGATTTTTACAATTTAAGTGTGAGGTACATGTTTCAATGCGTGGTCAATGTTTGCTTTCCTTTTCCACAGCAGAGTTAAGCTGCTGAAGAATCTCTTTCCCTTGCTTAAAGCAAACTCCGTATTTCATTTTTGAAATTGATGCTGCAAACAAGCATTGCACCTTGCAGCAACATTGGTGGCTTTGCGGTTTGCGCGCTGGTGTAACGCGATCGTACCTGCCTGTCACACAACCATTTCGGAAGACCGCAAGCTTGCCTGAGCGTGAAGGCGGTGTAAGGAAAGGCTCGTATCAACAGCGCTGCCGCTTCTGCGGACTTTGGACCTGTGTGGTTGCGCAATTCGCTTGGGCTCGATGTAAACTAGTTGGTTTATTGTGAGCTTGAATGGGTTGCGTTCTGTATCGTGTGCCAGCATTTGCTCTGATTGGCTTTGGATTAAGCTGTACTGAAGCCAGTCGCTTATGGAATTGTTGTTTATTAAAGCTTGCTGGAATCATGTTTTGCAACTGGTTAATCTTTCCATGACCGAATAATACTCTGGTGAAGCGCTATTACCAGAATGTGGTTGTCACCAATTGTTTAAATAATGGTGAGTGTTCACGCAAATGTATGATGAAGCGTACTTCCACAAACGCGGATTCCAAGCGTAGACTAAATTTTTTTTGTTGTACTGGTCTCGAGCTGCAACTGCAAAACAAGTTCCACAAAAGTTTTAAAGCACGGCGTATCAGGCTTAGTAAACCTTAAGGTTGGCAATTTCATGAATATCTTCATCAACACGCAACGAGCTTTGAAAAGCAAAGCCAACATTTCGCAGTCATTTTATGCGGAGCGACCGTGACCGAACAAGTTCCTCAGTGGTTGGGAGCAGACAACGAAGTTTCCACGGACGAGTCGACGCAACGCGCATTGCATCCAGCGCCGTGGCAAGCCACACAACTGAAGCAATGCTGCTGCTGATTTCGCAAGCGTGTGTTCATACTGGTGCTTGGCACAGAAAGCTTGACGCAACAGCGTCGTTTCTCACTGATGCCAACAGACTCTTCACGCGTTGCACCTTAGGGTACTTTCGTGTAGCATCGTGGTTGCGACATCAGGGCTTGCTGCGCTTAAATCGGACATTAGAGGTAAAATGTTTGTCAAACGCGCCAACGTGACATTCACCATGTTGACATAGGCGTAGCCGGGGGCTAAATCGCAGGCCCGTTGCCACGGGAGGGCATTCGGGGGCAGTGCCCCCTTAATTTTTTTGTGCCCCACAAATTTTGTCGTGCCCAGGAAAATTAGTTTTAAACATAATGCAAACAAAAATCTTTCCCCCATAAATGTTTTTTTCCCCCATAAATGTTTTTTTCCCCAAACCCTAAAACCTGGTTACGGGCCTGCTGAAGGGGCGATGCCCCACAATTTCTAGCATATCTTTTCGTTTTGTGCTTCGAGAGGCGGTGTCCCTAATCGAATGCTGTTGTTTGCTTAAAAGTCGGAATATTTGGCCCCTACCAAAATTTTGTGCAGGCTACGCCACCGAATGCCGATCCCAATGAACGCAACAGACATGCTGCACAAACGCCGTTCGAGGACCTAACGCTTTTATTTTAGCACGAAAGCCACGTGACACGAGCGACAAACATAAACCGGCAGGAAAAACGGAAAGCGCCGCAAGGTTTGGGACGAAACGAACGAAGAAAAAAATCAATGCATCGCGTTCGCAGTTATTCGTACTCCAAGTAATGCTTGTGGTAGAAGAGGAGGTACGCTTCCGACTGCAGCACATCTGTGATGCTGGCTTTCAGGATCGTCGCATCGTTGCACTGGAACCACTGGTCCCGATGCTGGCGAACATAGACCGAGTAGTGGCCACTTTGCAGAGACCCGAGGTGGTTGACAACAGCGAACAGCGAGTACCTTCGAAATGACGTGAGCGCGGTAATTTTAAGGGGGTAAACTACACAGCCACACGAAATGATTACGAAAATGTAAAAAAACACGTTCTACGCAATCGCACTAAAATACACTGGTTTGAGAAGCAGCACTGGTGTTGAATTGATTTTATTGTTGGTTTTATCTAAATATTTCTGCAGTACTTCAAACTAAGCTGTGTAGGTTATAGTAACTTTCGCGGCCATCACTGACGCGAACAAGGTTCAACCCACACAACCTTAAGTCTTAAGATCATCATATCGCTCTATTTGGGGCGTGTAGCTACGTGGGCGGGCAGATTGCATTTGGCAAAAAATCATAGAAATTGCAATGCCTTGGCAACGGAAGATCACGTTTTTTGCTGTCGCGCCTGCCGTTGGAATGGTCGAGATGATTCCGCATAGAACCTGGCATACAACCAGGTTGTTCGCTTTGACAGGTGAGGTAGCACTCGCCAACGAGTAGTACCTTCCATAATCTCTTTGGAACATCAACGCGCAACGTCATTTCACGTTGCTGCGGTTGGAGTACCACTTGACAACGGGCATGCAATGTGATGCGCGCAATCGAAGTGGGGTAAGGTGATCGAAGTCTACTAACGCGTTTCAAAGAATTTCCTTCGGCACAAAGAAAACTTGCGTCTTACGCGGAATCGCCAGTCAAGACCGAAAATACTAGACAGAGTGGTTGTATGGATTAGATCGCTCTTACTTCGACCCTACGCCGCTTGATGGTGCGAGCGACGACAACAAATGCCACAGCGATATTGGACACTCCGCTGAAATCGGAACAACAGGCAAACGAAATTGGGCAGGACTGAAATATCGTTGAACACTGACCGTTTTCAAAACACAGTGCAACGAACTGAACCTACCCCGACGTGTAAAAACAGGCGCTGTTTATTGCCCAATCAACCTTGTTTCACCTCAGCGCACAGCCCAACCCCGATGTGTTTACAAGAAATCTGGTAAACGAGCCAAAACGCACGCCCACCAAATTGCTTCCAGCGCTCGTGTCGCCACCGTCATCGCGCGATCAGCTGACCGAGCACTTGAAAATCCTCTTACGTAAGCAAATCTTTGAATTACTTCATACTCGGGCAGTGACCGCACCGATGCGTGACCGAGAGCGGTCGGTGCGTCAGCGCAAGTAAAACAGTCCGCTATTGCGCAGATGACCGCGTTCGCCCTCGCTATCAAGAGCGGAAATTACCGACGGGCGTTTATTGATTTTGCATATCCGCATGGCTAGCAAATGGTATCACAAGCGTCCTTCCAATGAAGCCACGTTCGAAGGACTGCTGCGACCAGCAACTTGATGAAACCTTTCGCAAAAGAGCTACTGCAAATCCAGTCTGGCCAAAATAGAACTGGCAATCGACTCATTACGACTGACAGTTTTATTGTGTTTGTACTGCAGCAGCCACTTCGACGAAAACTCTTTCCACAATCAAAAGTTATTTTGCTGTTTTGAAAGTTGTTGCTCGAAACACACAAAAACGGACTAGCAATCTCCGAAAGCTAACGCGAGCATTTCCGTCACACAGATATATTATTTGAAGCATGCTAGAAGTTTTGAAATATTCTCGCCATAAAAAACAACTATGAAACAACTTTTGTAATTGGCAAAAATAAGCAACAAACTGAGGAGGAGGCTAAATTATTCCCAACCGTACAAAACATGCATGAGCTACAGACCCACAACATAAAGGGAAATTTTGACACGTGTTGTTTGTTTATGTGAAATGGGAGGGTAAAATATATACAGGGTGTCCATAAAGTCTCTTTACAATTTAAAAAAATTATTAAAAAATGAAATGATGAGATATCGCAATGAGGTTTGTTTTATGTTAATCAATATTTCATAAAGTTTTTATTGACACCAAAATTTATTGTTTCAGACAAAATTTCTTAATTAAAATTTCTTATGTTTAATGATTGAGTTATGAATCGAACCCCCATAAAATGACTACTGCTCAAGAAAAAGCGCAATGTGTATCCTCGTTCATTGAGACAAAATCAGATGTTCAGACCACAAAAGTACGGGACATAGATGACCTAAAACAAAGAATTTCCAATGCCATTACAACCATTGATGAGGCCATGCTACAACGAACATGGCAGGAAATTGAGTACCGTTTAGATGTGC
>Ga0210059_1007322_pt1 | contig 17553 bp, 6 predicted proteins | sample Ectturendosymbi2_FD_188042 | JGI IMG/M metagenome (GOLD analysis project Ga0210059, IMG submission 188042) | Ecteinascidia turbinata endosymbiont from Florida, USA - Sample 2 (SPAdes) (version 2) | ecosystem: Host-associated > Tunicates > Ascidians > Unclassified | place: Key West, Florida...
TCTGTAGGGGGCCCCTTTGAAAGCAGAGTACTTACTTATGATCTGCTTTGTAGTACATTATATGTGTGAATAATAAGTTTTTCATCAAAACTAAGGAAAATTTACGCGCGTAACACCTCAAGGGGGGCCCCCAAAAAGGGGGGACCCGAGGAAAGTGCCTCGCTCGCCTCCCCTTAAACACACCACTGATTCTGTATGCTGAACACGCTTGAGCTAGAAAGATAAAGTATGACAAAATTTTCAACGATTTTGCAGACAAAAATCCCGTCGATCGCCGCCTATGTACAGCAACAGGCTGTTAGGTGTCGCAAGAAGTACAGGTGCTTTATTCAGAGCGAGCTCTTGACACTTGAAAACGGTGCAATTGCACAGGGAACTAAATAAATATGAAATGGGAGTGTTGTCAGGTAACTTCACCACTGGCTTTTTCGAAAGCTTCATTATCACTGTTTCTGCTCCTGATATCGAGGGAATTCAGAATAAAGTAATATGTTTATGGATTGGAACAACTTGCTCAGTGAATGTAGCGAGCACGTGTGGTGCTAATTTGTATGACATCATTCGTCGCGGACCTTCCAGAAGGGCACCCAAAATGTATAAAGCTTTATCACCATACATGCTTCGTCACAGTTTAAATGTCCAGATCTGTTTGGTTCAAAAGAACATACTTTTTAACTCATTTTTTCGAAAAGCTGCTAGTTTGTGGAATGCATTGCCCATTGTTGTCAAATCTTCCGCTAGTTTTTCGACCTTTAAATTACATCTAGAAACTGTAACTGCTGGCACCTTCATGGTAGCAACCCCGGTAATACATCGTTACGCTGTAGACTGCGCTTGGGTCACAGTGTCCTAAACCTGAAAAAGCGCACTTATCGTTTGTGTTCATGTGGTAGTAAAGAAACAAAAGAACATCTACTCCTTAACTGTTCTCTTCGCTCTGCGCTCCGAGTTGACCTGATGCAATCTGTGAAATCAATTTTACTGAAAGAAGGTATGCAAGATTTATTGTCAAGTGTGTTGCACTTACAAGATCATTCAAGACTGTTGCAACTTCTACTATTTGGATATCCTTCGCTTACACTTAAGCCCACAACTAATATGTATAATGCTGGGTCTAAATATCTTGAATTAACTAACCGCTTTACCTCGCTATAACACCTTGGGTTTCTCTTTTATAATAACTACTTTATCATTCTGTAATTAATTCTTCATTTCACATTTTTTCCTCGTTTTTCTTGTATGCTTGCAGCTTACCAATCCGTGTCTATTCGTGCTTGCAATCTTTTGTTAATTGTTTGTCATTTGTTTGCAATCTTTCGCTAACTTTCGTCGTGAATTGGTCGCTCGACATGACGCGACGAAGAGTATATTCAGGTTCCGGCCTGCCACTCGTCGTCGTTAAATAAAATAAAAGTTAAAGTCAAAGGGCCCCCAATTTAAAATAGCCTAGGGCCCCGAAAATGAAAATACGCCTCTGGTTTCAGGCATCCAGAGATGATGCGCAACGTATCGTTTAACGCAGGGGTGTCCAAACATTTTTGTCCGAGGGTCACATAAGCTATTACACAACAGTTCGAGGGCCGGACATTCTACGTAATGTGACTGCTTTGGGATATAGGCCTATTACATTTTACCAAATCAACAAATTTTTCGTACCGATATCATTTTTTCATTGTTGACAAAATGTCTTCGCGGGCCGAATGTGGCCCGCGGGCCATAGTTTGGAGACCCTGGTTTAACGCAACATCTAGCTTCCTAGTCTAGCCTTTTTGTAGTAGGCCTAAAGTTGCGAATTGCGTCAGAATTGAAACTGTTTTCAAAAGTCAAGCTCAAATTCGTGGTTGAGTTCAAATGCCAAGTCTGCTTTTGGAAAACACCATTAAGTCTGACTTAAATGTTGTTCTATACGATTTAATCGTAAAGCATGGAGTAACACCCAGCGTTTCAGCAAACATCAAACTATGACTGCTTGTACTTAATCATTGAAAATTACTTCACGCAACTGGTAATCGATCGCAACATCTTTCTGTTAGTGAGTGACATCAAATTACTGTTTAGTATTTCCAGGAATAACAGTTGTCTGTCCACAGTGACAAGGCACTCCTTTCCCTCTAGTACGATGTGTGATATGATCACCTGTGGTTGTTTATGTTCTCGATATATTGAGTCAATGCGACTTGGACAACTGCAGTTGGTAAATTGTATCGGTACTTTAACACCGCCAGCGTGGTGCGAAACAAACGTTCTATTTCATTGAATGACTTCACCCCATAGCATGTCACTGCAACCACGGCCGGCGTCAGCAAGTGCGGGGCCGGATTTGAAACACTTTTGCGGGGTTCCACTCGGTGGTGTGGAGAAATTTTTGAGGGGATGCATCAAGTCATGGTGATAGAAATCGATGGTGTTGAAAAGGCGAGGCCCGAAAGGCTGACGCCAAGACCTCTCCAGTAGAGACTTCCATGGACAGCGCCGTAAAAGGTAATAAATCAAAGAATTACAATCCTCATTGATACCTCCTCTCTGGCCAGGTACCTCCCTGACTAGAGGGAAGGTACAAGTATAGTACCTGCAGATAGGAGAGGTATTGAGTGCTGTGCTAGTGCATGTCCAAAACTGATAAGTTTGAAGTAGTAGCTACAGATTCCATTTATCCAGGCCAGGAGTATTAGCCGTGGATGACCTACCTCTTCACCATTTGGTGGTATTCGTTTGGCGTAAAACTCAGAAAGCCGTTTCCTATTACCCTCGTTGCTGGGGGAAACTTCCATTATGACTGACCCTTTAACTACCGCTTACGCCACTTTTTTTGTAAAGCTTTGCAACACCATACCTCACCAGTCGATTGAGCTAGAGAGCTGTTCAAATCCTCAACGGATTCAGCAGTCTGTAGGTCAGATATACAAAATATTTTCTTCGTTTTGAGTGGGGTTTTCTGTGGATGACGTCACAGTCGAGGTGTGTTTTAGCTGAGGTTACCTGGCCGTGAACGACAAACCACAGAGCCAATTTTTGGCTCAAGATTTGTTTGGAATCTAGAACATCATCCGAGTCTTTAGAGCCATTGATTGCCTTTCTAGCATATGTGGATCCAAAGTTATGGCCCAAAAACCAAAAGTAGGTAAACATTCTACTAAAACAAAAGCTGCCCCCTGGTGTACTAAACCAATGGCCATAACTCGCCGGTTGATTGAGCCAGAGAGCTGTTCAAACCCTCTAAAGACTCGTAAAGTCTAGTAGTTTTGAATAAAAAAAAGTTGTAAGTTTTGGATGTCGTTTTTTTTGTTGATGTTGACAAGATGTGCGTATTTTTATGCATATTTGTTTTTATTTTGATGATATCATCATCCCCTGGGAGCCGACGCTATCAGCCATTTTTCTGACTCGAATTTTTATTGGATTCTAGGCTATCATACGAGTCTTTAGAGGGTTTGGTTGACTTTCTAGCGTTTCTGGTCCTAAATTATGGCCAAACTCCCGGAAAATAATTAGGGAAATCCCCACTAATCCCCTAGGGAATTCCTGAAATACTTGGAATTCTTTTGGCATAACTTTTGAACCAGAAATGCTAGAAAGTCGATCAAGGGTTCAAAAGATTCGTATTACAGCCTAAAATCCAAAAAAACTTTGAGCCATAATTTCGGCTCATTGGATCGGCCGATGACGTCGTGAAAAAAACCGAGAAGCTGGTTCCAATCATGACCCCATGGACCCAAACCCCTAAACCCAAAACTCAAATTTTTTTTTAAATTCTGAACTACAAAACTTCACGAATCTTCAGAGGGTTTGAACAGCTCTCTAGCTCAAACTGCTCCTGAGTAATGGCTGTGCAAAGTTCGGCCTGAGAGGCTAAATTATATTTTTTGTGAAACTTTTTGTTTTTTGTGGGAGACTGGGTTTTTGAGCCATGAATGTTGGCCCGGGTATGCTAGAAAGTCAATCAAGGGCTCCAATGACTCGGAGGATAGCCTAGATTCCAAAAACAGTTTGAGCTAGAAAAATGGCTCATTAGTTTGGCGCCGAGGGCCAGGTAAAGTTAGCCCAAAAGGGAAAATATCTTCCCATTGTGACGTCATTCACAGAGAACCCCTCACTCAAAACGATTTTTTTTTTTAAATCTGAACAACAAGGCTTGTTGAATCCGTTGAGGATTTGAACACGTTCTCTAGTTCAATCGACTGGAGAGGTATGGAGTTGCAAAGCTTTACAAAAAAGTGGCGCAAGCGGTAGTTAAAGGGTTGAAGGCGGTCCTATTCGGGCTAAATGGTACAGGGTAGTCCCTAACATTCCGACTCATGACACCTGGCTAAATACCAGGATCATTTGTTCATTAAAATTTTGAATAATCGTGCACGCATGCCTCATCAGATGCACCATCCGACGAGGTTCCTTCCTTGTCAGAATCAACACTTTGGAAACAACATATCATTTTCCGTACATAAACGTCCACTTTGACTATCTGGCTTAACATGACCAGGCTGTCTGCCTGCTATATTGTCGCCATCTTCAATGTGGTGTGGCATTGAGAGTAGGCTATATACCCTCAGTGGTTAAAATACTTGTCCAACACAGTCAACACTCGTTTCGTTTTTTCTGCTTTGGTTTGTTTTTGTCTTAGTTTCAGGCCTCTTTTGACTGCCACTTAATATTTTCGGCCTGTTTCTCTTGGTCTTTCACTTATAGTATTTGGCTTAGTAATAGACAAAATGTATTCTCAAATACATAGCCCAAATTCGACTGTTAAAGCCAGAAACAAAACACCTGCCTGTCACTAAACACTTCACACGTGGAAAATGGTTACAGTGAAAAACACTTAATAGAACATCGATTAAATGAGTAAAAACCGCTTATTACAGCAAGCGTTGAATATCCCGCAGAAGGTTAAAAATTATTTTTAACACTAAAGAAACATATGAAGCGATTGTAGATCTCCCAATAAGTTTAAACCTACTTTTTAATTTTTCAAAACAAGCAAGTACTGTAGTATAGCCTCAAACTTCCACGAAAGTTATTCCACTTTCCACCTTTTTAGATTTTTACAACTTTCAATTGGTTAGGCCAGGGGTTAACAACCTTTTTGAAACTGCGAGCTACTTCTTGTGTACCAATTAATGCGAAGGGCTACTAGTTTGATACACACTTCCGAAATAAAAATTTGGCTCAATTTACCTTCAACAATTTTAGTATTGATATTCGTTAATGTGAAGACATTGATCATGCTAATGTTATTTTTAGAACAGGTCCGCGGGCGACCTGGTGCCCGTGGGCACCACGTTGGTAATCCCTGGGTTAGGCTATATCTCAGAAATTACAACATCGATCTGTGTAAGATTGATGCCATAATCCTTATTTCGGTATGTCTTTCATGATACAATTTTCACCACAAATACATCATGAGGCTTGCATCCATAGGTGTACGGGAGTGCATATTTTTTGGGATGCAAAGAATGTTTGCCCAAATTTGATCGTGCTTTCCCAAATAACGTATAAACAGCAAGTCTTAATGTTAAGACTGAAACGTACCATTGTATACTAATCAAGGTTTCTGCATGCCTAATTAGGCCTACCAATTACCGTGGTTCAAAGCCGTACGCCCTCAACTAGCAATGAATATTCTGCGTAGCTACATGTGAAAAATGGTGATATTTATTGTGTTGGAAAATATAAGCTAATTACAATAAAATCCTCCCAAAAATTGCTATTCATGCCACCACGCGTGGAAGGTGTTGTTCAGAATCTTCATTTTCAGGTTTTTATACACGCTCTAAACTTATTCTTCCAACACGATCATCTTAGTAATTACTCTCTGTTCTTCTCTAGCATAGACGTGCGCATTTATGTTGGCCGCAATGGCAATCAATCTGGAAAAGGAGTAAAATATCGGGTTACGATCTAAAGTATTACATTGCCGCAAATAGGTCAAGTCGCAAGTAATAGAGGGAAAGGGGGCGATTTAATACATAGCATATAGCTTAACATTTCACATTTGCAATCATCACTGCAATGTTTTGTACTTAAAACACAACTTACTTAAACGCTTACAGCTTCTAAAGTCACATCACGAAAACCAAAAATCCACTCCAGTTTAGACTGTTAAACATGCACTGACCACAGCATGCTAAAAAATAGCAATTTTGAGACTGATACATGCAAATACTGCAGCTTTTATGATCAACTACTAAGGAATGTGTACAAATGCACATTTCCAATGACAAATGACTTGTAACCTCAACAAGCATATTTCACAAAAATGGCAGTGCTTCACTGCACTGCATTAGCATAAGTGAATTATGTAGTGCAATAAACAGTACAGTTGCTGCTCTTCATGAAAACTTCACTTCACAGCATTAAATTGAAGCAATAAAATTTGGCAGAATGCAACATATGCAATTCATTGCATGAAACAAACGGAAAATATGAAAACCTAAACAGTATAAAATGACAGCTGCATTACTTCCACGGAGCATATTATTGCTGCAGTTATGTAGTTAATTCTGTTCATGAATACTTCATGGAAACAGATTTGCACTTGCAAATCTCACAACATCAAGCAAGTTTGAAACACGAAAACTTCACACTATCATATCACAGCTACACCACATTACGACCACAAAACATTTTGCAGCTACAGCTACATTTTAGTTGTACACTACAGCATCACCAATGTGAGGTTTACAAACATTAGGGTTAGTTGGAATGGTGAGTTACTAAGTTACCATGTAGTGACTACATCTTCGTAAATTTAAAATGTTTCTAACTCTACCCAAATTTGAATGAAGTTGTTTCAGTTGGCCCAATTTTGATTTGGGCTTTTGTAATTTGCTCAAATATTTATAAATTATGCAAATCTGAATGACACTTTCAATTTGCCCAGATGGCTCGAATTGTACCCAAGTTTGAATGAAACTGTTTCAGTTTCCCAAATATGATTAAGGCCGTTGGAATTTGCCCAAATGTTTCTAAATGTATGCAAATTTAAATGAAGTGGTTGTACATTATTCAAATTGGAATGAAGCTATTTGAAGTTCCCCAAAATTGAAAAAGCTGATTGAAGTTCCCCAAAAATGAATAAAGCTGTTTGAAATTTCCCAAATTGACTAAAGATGTTTCACTTGGCCCGAATTTGAATGGAACTATTGTTGTTTGGCCAGAGTGGATTTGGTCTGTTGGAATTTACCCAAATTTTTCCAATTTATGGAAACATTTTTAACTTCACCCAAATTTGAATGAAGTTCTCCCAATTTGCTCAAATTTCCTTAAGATTGTTAAAATATACCCAAATGATTTTGCTTTTATCCAAATTTGAATAAAACTCTTCTAATTCACCCAGACATTTATAAACGTACTAAAATTTTAATGGAGCTTTTCTATATAACCCATCTTTGAACAAGACTGTTTGAAGTTGCCCACAATTGAACGAAGCTGTTGCAGATTGGCAAAATTTGATATGACTGATGGACTTCAGCTAAGAGTTTCCAATTATGTAAATGTTTTTGTTGTCACCCAAGTTTGATTGAAGCTTTTCTTATTTGCCCAGATTTAAGTAAAGCTGTTGTACCCTACCCAAATGCTCCTATTTCACTCAAATATATCTAATTTTACCCAAAACTTGAATAAAGTTTTTTAGTTGGCTCAAATTTGATGAGGCTGCTAGAATTACCACATGATTCCAGTTCACTCAAGGGCAGTGTCTATTTTGCCATGAGGGGCAAAAAAGAATGGCAAAATAGTCTCAGAATAGTCTCAGACTATTTTGCCGTTTTTGTCGTTATTTTGCCATTGATTTGGTTATAATTTTGCTTTAGTTTGGAAAATAGACACTACCTCACTCACATGTGAATGCAGCTGTATACTTTGCCCACATTTTGAAAATTTTTGCCTGAATAATGGCCAATTTTTCAGCGTTGGGGATGCGACCACATCCCCTGCATCCTCATGCCATACGCTTATGCTTGCTTGGTTGCTTCACTGGAACAAAATTGTCACTTCTTTTACTTTGCAAATGGCTTGAATGTTAGTAATTTTTTGTGACTTTTTAAGGAACCATCATTTTTTGCACACCTGAAATAGTCATTCATAATTAAAACTAGGCTTATTTCAAATGTTTTTGTGAATCTCAGGTTGCTTCATCACATCTTAACGAGAGGAAAAATGAACAACGCTGTTGAAAGACTGACTAAGCAGCACACATTTGCAATTACGTACTAAACGTTACTTTCAGAAAACAAGTAGTAGTAACTATCGAAATATCAACAACTATCGAACCGTATTTTGCAGCAACTATTGAAATCTGACCTGCCTAACACGAAACGCTTTTATAAATAAAACAGAAAACAGCTTCAAAACGTAAACCCTCTCTGCCTTAAAGAGGTGCTCGTGGAAACACATGGCTACACACTATTGAAACCAACGACCATATTTACTATATAATTTTGATGAGAGCGTTAAAAACCGTACAGTTCACTTGGATTTTCGTTGGCGACATATCCCACACTTACAAAACATTGTGGACCCCTCCAGGGTTTTCTGAAAGTTTGACCTTGCTGACTGCAAAGACACTTTGAGAGAACGGATCTGTTTTATCTGAATACCAAGATAGGGCAAGATGATTTTAAAGCAAGGTTTTGGCTCATTTTGATGGTGGTAGTAAAGCGAGTTTATAGGCTACTGTGTTTTGAGAAAAGTTCGAAAAAATTTTAGAACCGGTTTAGTCTTTTAAAACACCTTGAAAAACATTGGGCCCCGCTCCGGCAGCACTATAAACAAGCAACTTAAGTAGGAAGTGGAATTTTGCGTTGGTCAGTAGTAGGCGGAGCGCGAAGCCCGATTAGAAAAAATCGGTCAAATCGGCTTGAAACCGTTCGTGACTGCAACCAGAGCCGGATTAAGGGGGAGACAACGGGGGCAATTGCCCCGGGCCCTCCGCTCCAAGGGGACCCGCCGTGATGACATTTATTTTTTTAAATAAAATATTCGTTTGAAAAATCGTCGTGATTCAAAAGAGATACAAGAATATAACGCTATATATAGAATACAACTCTAATTCCGATGTTGCGTTGAGTATCATTAATCATTTTTCTGCAAATTTGACTTTCTGCCAGTTTTAGTAATCACTACTGGATATATATATTTTCGGTTTTGTTCACTGCAAATATATTTGAATTTTGTTGTAACTTTCTCCAAAAATCGCTCTTTTGGCATGGGTTTATCTTCTCGTGCATTACTCCTACTGCACAAATGTCGCGAACACGATACTATTTGCGTGCTTAAGCAGCAAAGCTAGTTCTGCTGTGGTCGAGGTTTAGTATCAAAGATTCCGTAACTTCTTGTGCCGTCTGGAGGTAGCCGCAGCCGAACTGCGACCTTTCTTTCGTCATGGGTAACGTATGGTGGAAACCCACTTTTCTTCCGATGGCTACTATTCTTGCGTTACATCATAAACATATGAAGCTTGTCAAGCTATTTACACCACATGATATTGCGTGGTCCGTCAGAAAAGGTTTTTGTTCAGTCGATTTGTAGAACGAAAGAGCAGAAAGCGAGATTGCAGTGTTTATAAGCTAGCGCGATGCCGAAATCTGAAATGCCATCAATACGGTCATTTAGAATCATATTTTTTTCTGTGCTTCAGGCAGCTGAAACGAAATTTACAACAAAAATCGCGCCCCTACGAAGTCTATAACAAAAGTTATAAAGTCATAAAAAGTCATATTTTCCATGTTAGGTCATAGTCATATATTGCATATTTTCAACCTGATTCAATGAGGAAACCATCAAAGCAATCTCAAAATATCGGGCTAAATTACTATATCACCATAGGTGGCGGAACCGGGGGGCTTCACGGGCGTAGGCCCCCCAATTTTAAATTCCGAATTTCGCCTAAATATGCTCAAGTAACGCAGTTAGTACGAATGGCTAGTTGCATTTATGTGTTCAAGTCAGTGTAGCGTAGATAGATAGGGTGGCAGGCGTGTAGCCAGGGGGACAAAGGAGGCAAATGCCCACCCCAGTTCCGAAATATTGCACCAACAATTTAGGTTAATCAAGCGTTTGATGTGTAAACCAAAGAAATATTTCGGTGCAAATTAACGAAACTGCTTAAGCAACCTATCTTACTTTAGCTTCTGGTAAGTCGAACCGGGTCAAGGCAATAATCTGACCATGAAGTGTAGTTAGGGTGACCTTTACCTGAGGTAAAAGCTGTCATGTTAGAATGGCTATAAATCAACCAACCAACAATTGTGTCAATCTGCGGCAACATGTGTTTCTCAACTTTAATGCAGAGCCGTGGTAATGACCGATTGTGACTTCGTTTTCGCAACTACACAACTATTTTCATCCTTTGTGTAGACTGAGTGAGTCAAACATGTGCAAGTTTGTTTAGACCTTGGAGGACATGTGCAATTTTCCCCAATTTACACAATTGTCTTTATCATTTCTGTGAATTTTTTAAAAACTCTAAATAGCTAGCTAAATGCCTAATCGTTTTAGGGAAGCAAGCCTAGGGCTAACATGGGCGTCGGAAGGTGGGGAAGGGGGGGCCAAGACCCCCTGGATTTTGAAATTATTAGCAAAAAAGGTTGTTTTTCCAATTTCGAGGGGTAAAAATCAAATTTCACCACTTTTGGTTCCCCGGAAAAAATTTTGGGAAAATCCCCTACTGGCCCCCCCTGGAAAAAATCCTTCCGACGCCCTTGAGGGCTAAATAGTGTACAAACATGCTGCCGCAGTCTCATTTCATAGCGTGTAATTACAAAATCCAAACATTTTTCAAACCGCGTAGAGAGACTCTACCGCAGTGGTCGGCAACCTTTCCCTTGTCGCGGGGTAAAATAAACTCTGCAAGGTATGGCGGGCCGTACTAATTTTCTACCAGCAATTCCGTTCTTGTGCTGTTTATGATGCTGTTAAAACTTGGGAGTTGATGGAATTTGAATCAGATCAAACTCCTGCTTTTCACAGTTCATACCGAAAACCTAAGATATGAACAACAGCACAATTGTAACACAGTGCGCTTTCTCAAAAGAAGTCCTTCCTTAGTATGTATGCAATACAAGAAGCTGCAAGGAGGGCAGATTCGTGAAGTATAATAAAGCCTAATACCACTAGACGGGTCATACAGTTACTGTACTACAATTTGCAAAGGGGTTGGGGGTCGGATGATTTTGTTTGGCGGGCCGTAGGTTGCCGATCCCTGCTCCGCCGTTTACGTTTATCAGCTACATACGTCAATTAGTCGCTCATGAATTGGTCGACAACAGGATCCACGTTCTATATGCGTGTACATTTGTAGAAAACTTGTTTCGGAAGTCGGTGTGTAAGAGCAAAGTCTCTGCTTGGCTTCGATTGAACTTGTGTTGGTGTATAGCAGAAGCGTGTGAATATAAAAATCGCAATCATAATGGCGGCCCCGATGACTTCTTGCTCAACTGCAATATTGGCTGGAAAAAGCATACAGCAGATCTTGCACGTATAGCAACGAGGTTTTCACAATGCTTTTGCAGGAAATTTTTCCGAGCAAATGGTGGTTTTAATCCAAAATAAAGCTTGGAACGTCACTAAATACAAACCTTTAAACTTGTCAATTCAATTTAAAATAGACTTTTTATTTTCCGGCTGAAATCTGAACACAATTTTTCAGGAAAAAAACGCCAGATAAATGCACGTTGTATGGATGATGCTTCAAATACAACGGACATTAAATATTTAAATGTTGATGCTTGGTTGTTGTTTCCCCCTATGAAACTTTCTGGCTACGCGCCTGTAGTTAGAGTCGTTGAGAGCTTATAAAACATTGCATAAAATTGCTTAAACATGCTGACAAAAGTTAATGACGTCATATTTCAATGCTTGTGACGTTACAGTTGCCGATTAAAGCCACATAAATTTTCTATACTTTTTTGGATTTGCATTTGTTCCCCCCCACTTTGAAAAAGGTTCCCCCACCCATGTATACCACTATAGGTCTAAGCTGCATCCTGCAAATTGAACCCACTTGATCACCCTGCGAATGTTGCCAAAGACGAAGGTGAACCAACGTATTTGGTTGAAATGTAACGCACTGGCTAAAAATTCATGGTCTTGCTCCCGCAAAGAAATAAACCAGTGTCCATGCATGCTTTCAATTTGCTTCAAACGAAAAATGTATATGTTTTGCTCATCTTTTGAGTCGTTTATTTTAGAGGGCTTCAACAATCGATCGGGCTACCATATCTTATGCCTATTTTCGCTGGTAATTCTTCATTGTACAGTAGTTGTATGCCTTCGCTCAGCCATTTTTGTTTGGTCATATAAAGTCATATTTTCTGAAAAATAAAGTCATATTACCATGTTTTTAGGTCATAAAAAGTAGCTCTAGCCATCAGGAGCTAAAAATGGCAAAGTTTCTGAGGAGAACAAGCGCAAGAATTTGGCGGTGTTAGCTAAAAAGCCGTGACTGAAACGTTTTTTTTTTTCAGCAAAGCTTTTACGCAGCAACGTTAATAGAGTGGTGTTAACCAGAGCACCTGAAAATGTAGGTGAAAATTACGACATTCGTTTCGAAGCACCTTACAGACTCAGACTCATTGGTGTAGGAGGCGAGGGTGCAAGCGCACCCCCAAAATATTTGATTTGGTGAAAATCCGGGCAAAATAACTTAAAATCCGGGTAAAATCTGTAGAAATTTGAGCAAAATGCCTGAATACCTTCGTAAAATTCGCTGTACATGCTTTGATTTTACAAAAAAGTGCAGACCTTTGTTTTTATTGGAGGTCATGTTTTTATTTAGTTCTTTTCGGTCACGTTAGGGGAAATTTGAGCAAGTTTGGGGGATATTTGGGCAAAAATAGTGCTTGAAGGGCTTTGATTTGAAAAAATACGCCCAACATGAAAGGAAATGCAATCGTTTTTTTATTTTAATTTATTTTTTTGGAGGTCATTTTCTTTGGAGTTTTTTTCGGGCAAGTTTGTGGAAATTTGGGCAAAAATTGTTCGCACCCCCAAAAATTTGCCTGCTCCTACACCTATGCTCCGACTGGCTGGCCACATTGACATGTTATTTTTCTGGTGTTTTCGTTTGTAATCTCTGACTTCTGCTTATTGTTCGGGTGAATGTTGTATCTTGCCAAGTCACTCGCTAGCCTGTGGAAATATTTTTTCTTAGTGAGATACACTGTAGTGTTTATATCATAAACTCTCTTCTCGCAGCTAACTATCTGTGTAGTTGAGCACCGTATTTGCTCGATTATATTTGCACCGTATTTGCTCGATTATATTTGCTCGATTATAATTGCTCGATTATATTTGCTCGATTATATTTGCACGATTAAGCTGCGGTTTATAAAGATTTTTTCATCATTTCCTGCAGCTTACAATCAGGGGCGGTTTACATTTATTATTTTTTTACTTTATTGAAAGGTATGGATGACGCTCAGTCTTTCCTTGGCAACGTTTTATCGACCAAATTATTCTTTCGCATTCGATTTTCTTCAGCATCACGTGCACATCCGTCACAGGAGGAATTATGATAAACAGAAGGCAGTTGTAGTGGTGCAAGCATCATTAATACGGGAAACGCACAGGTACGCGAACGTCGCGAATGCATCTCAGAGGCTTAGGTAACCTATGTTCAAGTGCAGTTTACAATCAAGGGCAGCTTACATTAATTTTCAACACCATCTCGTGCGGTTTACAATCAAAGGCAGCTAACAATCGAGTGAACTCGGCAGGCACATAATTGATTACTGGAAAAAGGAAACGAGAACGTTGCGAATCAGCGAAAACATAAATTATACAAACGATGACGTCATGAAATACGTCATAGGGGCCCTCCAGTGAAAATTGCCCCGGCCCCCCCCTACCCTTTAATCCGGCTCTGACTGCAACATAGCAATATACGGAAGTCTCACAATCAGTGGTGTATTTAATGGGAGGAGAGCGAGGCACTTGCCTCGGGCAACTGTAATGTAAAATTCCTTGCTTTCAAAGGGACCGCCAACAACAGCGGTAATGTAATATCCCTTGCTTTCAAAGAGGCCCCAACAGCAATTGTAATGTGTAAGCACTCTTCTTTCAAAGGGGCCCCCAACAGCAACTTTAATAAGCAAAAGCCTTGCTTTCAAAGGGGCCACCAACAGCAACTGTAAAGTGTAAGTATTATGCTTTCAAAGGGGCCCCACCACTACCTTCAATGAGCAAATAAAGAAAAGTTTCAAACCAACATCTCTATACCTAAAAAAGTTGTGGGTTAAATTTCTTCCAAAAAGTTCTGAAAAGACCCTATCAAATAAGAGCAAATGTTTATACCAAATGAAAAATTTTTATACCAAATGACAATTTTTTATACCAAATGATGATTTTTAGACATTGAAGTATTTGTTATATTGATAACCAGTGATGTAGTCGAGACCGTTACCTCCGAGACCGAGACCTGGCTCAAATTTCGAGACGAGACCGAGACTTTGTCATAAAAGCCGAGACCGAGACCTGGAAGTTCGAGACCGAGACCGAGACTCGAGACCTCACATTTCCATGATGGTAATTAAAGCTACCTCCCTGAATAATGCAGCAACAAAATATCTGGGACATTGCCAAATATCAAGATAATAAAAATCATCCGAAATTTGTGCAAACGGCCAAATCCTGCAAACGTTCATTTTCACTTTTCTCTTAGGAATTTACAACCTCGAACCTGTGGCCTTATTTACAAATTCCATGAAGAAAGGCATGGACATTGAAAATCTTGGCAGCGTTTAGAACAGTGGTTTTCAACCTGGGGGTCGTTTGCCTTTTTTCTTGGGGTCGTGAGAGCTTCTGACAAAAATATTCATGTTTGCTTCTCTATTTTATATTTCTTATGGAACTACTTTTTGTCGTAGCCAAAACAATAGGATCACCTAGAAAAAACGATAGCCTACTTTTTCATTAAAAATTGTTTTAAGCGTGATTATGACCAGGCGCGTAGCCAGAAATTTTGATTGGGGGGACAAACACAAACAACAACCAAGTCTCACTATTTAAATATTTAATGTCCCTTGTTTTTAATACATCATCCATAAAACGTGTATATTTCAAGCGCTTTTTCCCTGAATAATTAAATTCAGATTAATGCCGGCAAATGGAAAGTGTACTTTCGTTGAGTATTCAAAATTTGTTTTTAGTAAAGTTCCTAGTTTCTAATCTGGATTAAAGCCATCATGTGCTCGTAAAATTTTCCTGCAAAAGCGCATGTGAAAATCTCGATGCCATAAGTGCAAGATCTGTAGTAAACCTTTTGCAGCCAATATTGCAGTTGAGCAAGAAGCCACCGTGCTGTCCACCGTTATAGTTACACTTTTTCACGCTTCTAATGTACACCAGCATATGTGCAATCGAAGCGAAGTAGGGACTTTGCTGTAAGACACAGACGCCGAAGTAGGTCTACAAAACTTACGCGCACATAAGACGTGGATCTTGTCCAATTCTTGAGGGACTGGTTGACGTATGCAGCTGTTAGCATAAAGGCCAGAGTACCTCAACGGATTTGTAAAATGTTTGGATTTTATGTCATTAAAACGCTGTAAAATGGGACTGCGACAGCATTTTTGTACGCTACTTGCACTAAGCTTGCTTCCCAAATAGGTAAGGTATTTGACCTAGCTATTTAGATTTAACAATATAATCAACAAGTATGATAAAGACAAAATCATAAATTGGGGAAGTTACACATGTTCTCTAAACACACTTGTATCCGTTTGACCCACCCTTCGCAAAGTGTTGTAAAGGTTGGGTATTTGTGAAAACGACGGCACAATCGATTATCACCACGGCTCTGCTCTAAAGTTTGGGAAATACGTGTCGCCACAGCTAACACAAGGTTTGTTAGTTTATATAACCCAGTGGTTCCCAAAGTATGGGTCAAAACAAAAAAAAAAGGGTAGCGAATGGTCAAAAACGGGTCGCGCCGAGGCGATCCAAACCGGAGTTGTTTGTTTTCAACATTACCATTGCTTGTCTGTCTGTAGTGTAGCTCGCGAGAAAAGAGCAGACTGTTGATACTAGAAACGAACTTAGTCGCGAGGTTTTCACCAAACTTAGATTTAGGTCGAGCTCAAAAAATTTGGGAAGCGCTGATCTAGCCATTCTGGCGTAAAAGCAGTTGAAATCTTTTTTTAATACGTTAGTGTTTAAATAACAAAATCCAATCGACTGGGAACAAATTTACTGCAGTTCAGGAGTGGGCAAACTAGGGGCGCAGAGCAGACACACGTACATAGATAGTACATATTTCGAGTTTATGTTAAAGTAATTTTATCGATTAGATTAAAATTATTGAGATTCTATTCCACGCGTATTATTCGAAGCCGCATTTATACGCAGCCCGAAGTGGTTACTGTTCCTTTCATTTGTGTTAACTAATGTAAAACGTTTCTATAAAAGTTTTTAAAGCGATTACAGATGTAATACTGTACATGTGGCCCCGGGTAGCAAAAAAGTTTTCAATGTGTCCCTCCATAAAAATGTTTGGCCACCCCTGCTTTACTTTCACTTTAGTCACATGCACATTATCAAGAAAAGAAATGCAAGCTATCTGTAAGTTATGGTAGCATCAGTGTAAGTCATGGCAGTGTCGTTTTTGCCATCAGCATTTACAAAATAAAAAGCATCTTCTTACTTGTTTTCAAATTACTGAACGATTTCTTTTCAAATTTACTGTAGGATAGGGTGGCAATTAACATCTGATAAAAATTGAGATACGTTCAGACTGTGTGGGCCTGCAGGTCGGACTCTGATTAGGCATACTTCAAAAAACTTTGTTTACACTCTCCCGCAAAGTATGTGAAATCATTGATGAAAACGTTAACAAGGCTCCACATATTTGTGATTGCACCGTCACACAGTACATGTTTAAATCACCACAAACAAATATCCAGAATGAATGCTATTGTTGCCAGACAATGTCTATGGCCTCATTGCGCATTGAAAAGACTTTGAAACTGAATTTCTTCTTAACCAAGCTAGAGCTTCAAGACATATCAAACATATATCACAGCCTTAGTTTTGAAACTATACAGAAACAAAAACCTACGATGTTTATTGAAGGCAGTGGTTCCCAAACTGGGAGTAAATTACCCCCTGGCGGGATTCTTTGGGGGGTTATGCGGAACCAAAACCACAACGTTGTTCTATATTATGAGCGATCACTGCGAAATATTGAGGGTACTTAAGACATAATCGCTACCTTGATTTGGGTAACAGCTCGAACAGGTTTGGGAACCACTGATTTAAGGCAACGACTGATGTTGCAGACAGGGTAAGTTATACAGTATTTTTAGCACGCCAATGCTATCAGTGTAGCAGCAAGTCTGTCTTGCGGCGATGCATTGGTCAATTATCGTTTTTCTTGATTGTTGCGTGACCGCTTGGAGGCGCATACCATAGCGCGGAGAACGCCCTCGGTGGCATTTCGTCTTTCATTTTGCTTAGCGACTGCGTAAAGGACGACTGCGTCGTGTTGTGTACGGTTGAAGTGCGTATGAAACGTGTAACGAAGTGTAGTAGCATCAGCAAGTCGCTTAGTTTCTGCCAGTAAAG
>Ga0210059_1007323_pt1 | contig 17552 bp, 12 predicted proteins | sample Ectturendosymbi2_FD_188042 | JGI IMG/M metagenome (GOLD analysis project Ga0210059, IMG submission 188042) | Ecteinascidia turbinata endosymbiont from Florida, USA - Sample 2 (SPAdes) (version 2) | ecosystem: Host-associated > Tunicates > Ascidians > Unclassified | place: Key West, Florida...
CAGCATGCACAGATGAACCATGGGTTACAAAGTATGAGGCAGTTTGCTTTAACAAAAATGTACATTGATCAGTACTATGACCAGCCTTAAAACCAAACTGATTGTCTGTGGTACCAAGGAAAGGAGATATGTTAGATCAGGGGTGTCTAACTCGTTTCAGTTCCAGGGCCACTTCAGGCATATTTAATCTGAAGCGGGCCGGACCAGTGAAATCGTTGCATAATATCCTGTTATAAGTAATACCAACTTCAACTGTTTTTATAACTTTAATGCAAAAATTTCAAGCTTATCTGAAAATGATTATTAGCACATTTAAGGAGCAACCTTTCCAAACTCTGTAAGAACATGACGTGTCTTGAGAAAAGTCTGTTCAATTTTACGATATATTAACAAGATTTATCATTAATGACTTTGAAACCAACCGAAACAAAAACACAATGACTAAGAAATCAACCAAAGCAAAATATTTCGGAAAAACCGAACCTGTTTCTGTCAAATTTCCATTTTGAACACCTCTGCTCGTCTGCAGCTAAGTGCAGTAATCCTGACCATCCGGAACTGGCACCACATTGTGCAAACTAGTGGAAACTTGACAATGTACAAACAGTATGGTTCTGTCCAGGGATATCTAGAAACTCCTAGATATCCCTGGTTCCATCAAAGGTTTGTAATGAAACTGCTGACTAACATTGCATTCACTCACTGTTCAAGCGTTCATTGTCTTGAAATATTTCCTTAGTAAACACCCACTGCTGCAGAACTACATTTCAGGGCTCAAAGAAGCAGTTCACATTAAATATGTTAGCGATTTAGGCCTACGCCTGAAACATGGTACCTTTTCGCTTTCACTAGTGTATCGATATCAGGTGTCAAATCCAGTGTAGAAACCACTTTCAGGATGTCATTTAAGTGAGCGTTGAGCACAGTTTTGTTTTATCGATGTTCATAACAGAAAACACTTTTTCACAAAGGTATGTCGTCCGAAACATGCACAAAACATTTATAGCAAGCGATGTCACTTTGGGGTAGCCTGCATAGGCATTGCCAGGGGGAAAAGGGGCCATGCCCCCCCCAAATTTTTAGAACGCAATCATTTTGTGCTTAAAGAGGCGTTTTTCCAAAAAAAGTAGTGTTATTCGCTTAAATTCAAACATTTTGCCACACCCCAAATTTTTGGGCTGGCTACGCATTGGTAGCCTGGAAAAAGATACTGGCAGAATGTGCCCAAGCTCGCCAAGACAAACTTGGTCTTCAAATTTGAATCACACTGCAAGCCAATTGTTCCAAGTTGCAAGTCCATGGGCAGATCAGAGGCGTTTAATGTGAATGGCGAGAAAAAGACTTGGAAGTCTGTCTCACGTTGGTCAAAAATCTGAAACCGCTGCTTGAACTCCCGCAACAACTCTGTCATCTATCTTTGTATTGATTCAAGTCAATGTTTAGTCGCGTGGTACGCATACTTTTTAGACAAAGGAAATGAACAGTGTCATCACCGGAAAGTTGTGTCTTCCACAAGGACAACTTCAACTTAAATGCAACCTACAGTGTCGTAATACTGAGTGACAAGTCTTTTGCAGCCTTGCAACATTTTGTTCAGATTATTCAAGTGCTGCGAAATATCCAGCACAAACGCAAGGTTTTGCATCTATTGTGAGATGAAATTCTAACACTAGCTTGCATTTTTTTTCATGAAGTTTTCAATTTCCTCATGTAAATAAAAAAAAAATGCTTCAGCACAGCACCTCAGCTTAGCCATCTTAAACTTTACGTAGCAAATTTCAATTAGAGTTGTACCTAAAACTCCGAAGGTTTCAAAATACTGACATCGCTGGAGCTCAAGGTATCTTTTTTCCCGGAGTTCTAGTGTTAAAACTTTATCAACAGTAGTTGAACTTTTGCATGTTCATACCTATTTGAAAGATCAAACCGATGTGAACATGGAAAAGCAAATACGCAGAAAACGGAAAATTTTCACGTGAAAAAAAACAGAAAAACAATAAAATATAAGCAATTACATCAAGGTTGCAAGTAATTGAAATATAGTCACCAGTTATTCAAGTATAACTGGATAGACTTCTCAAGCAAAGAAAGAAGTTTTTATTTCACAAAATCAACCCGCGGGCCGTATGTTTGACACCCCTGTGTTAGATAATATGAAGTGCTCAAGCAGCTTTGACATCACTGTGGCTACTGCGACTGGTCTGCAATTTGAAGTGTCAGACATATTCCCATTCTTGTTTATGCATATGGAAACTATTGTTGTGTCTAAACAGGAATTGGATATATACCCGTGAACAATACACATGTTAAACAGTTCACTGAGAAAAAATACGTAGAGATTCATCTGCATACAGCAGGTGCTTTGCAGAAATACAATCAGGCCCTGGAGCTTTGTTCAAGGGCAGCTTTTGAAGAAGTGATGCCAAGGAGACAACTACTGAGTATTGACAAATCAGTTGAGGTGTTTCATTTCATTGCCAATATCAGTACTTCAGTTACAATAACTCATGGAACTAGTTTTTCTTTTTTAAGGACATGCGGTTATTTAATGTTACATTACCAAACTTGATCCTTTAAGACTTGGATTGACTTTTCAAATTGAAAACCTACTGAGTTGCAGAAGAGTCTGAAAGGTTGATTCGTGAAATATATACAAAAACACAATTTCACAGGATTTATGTAGTAGCCTATAGTAACTGTTAACAAACATATTATCATAGACCAAAAAAGTTACTGCTGTTTCGGAAAAATTTTCATTTTTGGCAATGGGCAATTGAATACAGTGCTGTACTAATTGTAACCTCTTTAACTTGATACTTCAGTTTGTACTTTTTCCTTTTCATTGTTCACCATCTTTAAACCTTCAAGCACTGTTTTTGCTTTTTTTGGTTTAAGCACCGTAGGCAGTTCTCTTACATTCAGTGCTCTTTTCTTATTGTTTTGTTATTTTAACATTCTTTTTGCATTCATGGCACTGTTTATTCATTGCAAACAGTGTATACTATGCTAACAAGTTAGTCAAATGTTGAAATTGCTACAATTTCAAAAATTTTAGCTCATAAATCCTGATTTTTGAAGATTTCGTAAAAAAGGCACGGCATAAAATACACCTTTTGATAATGAAGCAGAAAACAAGATTTGAAAAATTTGGATATATCGGCCATTCATGGGCCGAAATATTGGTATCGGCCTCAAAAAAGCCATGTCGGTCGATCTCTAGTAAGATGCTGTGAGCCAGTTCAGAGGCCCTTGTTTTTCAGCACGCCGAGCAAATAGTGTTGGATGATGCATCTCAGAAAGGGTACAGAGCCGGAGCTGCTAAATGAATCACCAGCTCCGGCTAAATTTTAAAAACAACTCCGGCTCCAATGAAAATGACCGGCTATGGGGCTCTGGCTCTGCATCACTGAATTCTACTACACGTAGAATATACTTGTACTTTGCAACTAGTAGATTAGCTACTGCATGCAGATTATCATGACTAAAACAAAAAAAGATTTCAAGTATTCATTGTGGCAATGCAGCAAAGATGCTGAAATGCATAAGGCCAATGGCCTAGCAGCTGCACTACAGGCTGATAAAACCAAGAAGTCATTTTGGCAAAAGGTCAATAACAAAAACAGATCCCCATCAGTACCAACATTGGTAGGAGGGGCAAATGGTGGTTCAGAGATTGTTGAAATGTGGAAAGACTATTTTAAGGGAATATTAAACTCTGAACGAGAGCGTTCATTGATAACAGTTAAATTTATATAGCGTTTCTACTGAATTATCAAGCGCAAGGTGCATCTGGCAAAAATGAAGAATCTACCCAAACACCATGGCGCGGGGCCCAATGCAGCTGCATCTAAAGGCCGGCCCTGCCCCTGGTTAACAGAACTCGTTTCCTTTCGTAGCCCTTTCCCACCTCATCTTTTGCTTTGTGCAAAGCAGATATCAGACAGGTAGTTGAAGGTATACAGGGCCGGCTTCAAGCCGATGCAACCGATGCAGCTGCATTGGGTCAAGTATATTTGTTCGTAGATATTTTGAGAAAACGTGCGCCTGACCATTAGAAGTTCAAGCCACATTTTGTCATCCCAGGACAGTCCACTTCCACTAAAATCGTGTTACATACCATAATTTTGACGACTTCGCTAACAGTTGGTAGTCAATGTTTTTGTTTGCCGCCATGAGATATTGCAAGCTGTTAATACTTTATGTTTTCCTATGTTTCAGCGAATTCCGACTTTTCAGTTAGCATCAGATCTGACAAGGGCAACTGGCTTTACGGTAATGCATGCTGTTGTCAAACAATGAGCTGCTAATTTTGGCATGTACCAGCATTCTTTATTTTGTGAACAGGTCCCCCATCCCCTAAGGCTGTCGAAGAGCGAAGGGAGCACCACATCCTTCACGCGCCCTTGAAGTAGTGCTTCAAAACCTGGTTCCTGTTTCTGCGAGCATCGTGGTTTTCTGTTCAATTAAATAGTTGGCGTCTGTTTTGGTGAATCGCATTTGAACAAGCATACCTTTCTCAGATGAATGCTGTATTTCGTGAATATTTATGTATGCTGAGACTGACTGTTGTGGTGTGTTTTTAATCAGCCAGGCAGTACTGGTGGATGTCACTTTCATATTGGTTAAAGATTAGCAAATCTTTACATTTGGCTTTATCCTTTTTATAGCGTCATCGATTTGTGGAAATCGCCGTTGCATACTTACGCTCCAGAATTTTAATTTATGGGCTGCAATCCTTTCCAACATACCCTTCAGCCCATTGCTTTTGCATTATTGCCAAATTTCAAAACCAGGGGAGGCTTTGGGTCCCCCTTTTCGACGCCCATGGTCCGAGTGTGTTTGCTCCATAATTGGCATGTAATAGGCACGAGATAAGATTGTTTTTTACTGCAGGAGAGCACTTATCTAAAGTGCCTCCGAGTTTTTTGCTGCACGGTACAGTGATTTCACTTGTCTCTGGAATATTATCCTTCATTGGGGCATTTACCACACACCAAGCTATTTCACATGGTCAAAAAGTTGTACACGTACACCGTTCAGAAAAACATTTGATGGAGCAGGTTGTTTAGGATACACTTCTTTGGGCAAAAAGGAGCACCAGTTGTGTTGTTACAGTTAAAGGCGATTTCGTGTTCAGCAACATCAGTGGTTCCCAACCTTTTTTGATGCATTCCTCCCTTTGCTCACTTTGGAACTTTTTATTCCTCCCCTATTACACGAGTATGCAGGAATATTTGATCTACCAATATTGTTTCTCACCTGACTTTTACCTGTCACGGTGTGGCTTGGATTAGTATTAACTGCAATTGGAAAGATAATAACTTGATTAATAAAAATGGGACAAAACTATTTGTCAAATAATGGCACTAAAATTGGTCAAAAAACGTGTGATAGTCCATTAAATGACATACAAATCTTCTTGAAAGAGCCGATGTCAACTTGAAAAAAAGCGCAACATTTACAATGAATAGGTTAACTACAAGTGTTAATTCCTCCCCGGTTGGGAACCACTGAGCAACATAGTCACCAAAGGTATTCAGAAGATATTGCAGCCCACTAATACTGGGGCTGAGCAAACATTGCTGCAGATGATTTACAAAAAAAATTTGTTTGTACAAGTGAGACGAACTGTGGTAAACAAAAACAACAACCCAGTAAACATCAGACTGTCGCCAAAACACCAGACATAAGAAATTTCAACATAAGAAATTTCTCTTCTAATATCAGATCTTGTGTTAAAACATCAGAAGCGGTAGCAAAACTGATAGTCAACATGCGACTGCGCAAGGTTCGGAACAAACAAAAGAAGGCGAGAGGTTTGTGTTTTGCGCGAACACTCCGACAGATTCTTGCGTGCCATAACAAAACGACATTAAAGTTCACTGGCATCGATGGTGGTTCTGAGCAGTCCTGTCGCCACGGGGGTGCTTAGCCCCCAAACGAAGATCCAAGAATTATGAAGCACTATTAATCGATGGAGTTTGTATCAAATTTCATATTGTAAACCCCCTTGAACAAACGTAAACTTTTTGCCGACGGTTCTGGTTCTGAGTTATAGAAGGTGTCTACTAAACGAGAGCTTGTGACTTTTTGAACAAGTCTAATTATGATATGCAGGCGCGTCACCTAGCTTTTACCAACGAAATAAGGATCACACTTGCGCTGGGCTCAAAGCTAAAATACAGTGATGGAGTCTCGAGACTTGGTCTCGGTCGTCTCGAGACCCATTTTGCAAATCTCGGTCTCAGCCTCGAAGGTTTCAGGTCTCGTCTCGGTCTCGAAGGCTACAGGTCTCGAGACGAGACTGCAAGGTTGCAAAAAAATAATGATGGTTTATTGCGGACTCGAGGTTCATACAGACGTGATCATAGACATAAACAAGAGCACAAACACTGGTTCGAAATAGTTGAGTAATATTTCTACAATTCAAAGATTTTTGTTTGTTATATTTTCAGTTTTAAGAAACAGTCAAAACATGTCGAAAAAATGACAGAAATTTGAAAAAAATTCAATTCAGAAGTGATGTCGACCAGTGGAGTCTCGAGACTTGGTCTCGGTCTCGAGACCCGTTTTCTTGAGTCTCGGTCTCGAACGTCTCAGGTCTCGTCTCGGTCTCGAACGATCTCGGTCTCGAGTCCTTGATCTCGAGGTCCTTGGTCTCAAGTGAAAATGAACGTTTGCAGTATTTGGCCGTTTGCACAAATTTCGGATGATTTTTATAATCTTGATATTTGGCGATGTGCCTTTTATTTTGTTACTGCGTTAATCAAGGAGTCAGTTTTAATTACCATCATAGAAATGTGAGGTCTCGGTCTCGAACTTCCAGGTCTCGGTCTCGTCTCGAAATCTGAGCCAGGTCTCGGTCTAGGAGGTTATGGTCTCGACTACATCACTAATGACGACATTAAAAATAAATTTCGGAAAATGCACAAATTTTGAAATCTCCATCTCGGAATTTTTGATGACGTCTTGGTCGCGAAATTTTGATCAGGTCTCCGTCTCGAAGGTCACGGTCTCGACTACATCACTGCGAAAATAGCTATTGGTCCCGCGTTCCCTAAATCCGTCCCTGTTTAGAAGGCTGCCAAATCTTCCCCGTCATTCGCAGTAGAACCGTCGCCAGTAAGTTTTCAATAGGGGAGCTTTGCGTTTGTGCAGGGGGGCTTGACATTCAAAAATTTGACAAAAATTCCACTGAGTTATGTGTTTCATATTTCAACTAGGGGTGTTTGAACCTTTGTTTGAGGAGGCTAAGTCCACAAAAGCACCTGTGGCAGGACTGCCCCCTTTCAAAGCGGAGGAAGATAGTGCCCCCGTCATGCACCCCAGTTCCGGCGTCCCTGTTGCTGGAGACGTGATGCTGTTATTTTCTCCATCAACTTATCTTCGATATAGTAGTCAGACATGGCTTTCTTTTTCAACCAAAGTTTAGAATCGTTTTAGAACAGTGGGGTCCAACTACTTTTGACCTACGGGCAGAGGTGGCAACCGCTACTTTATTAGTAGCGTCGCTACTGCTATTTGTTAAATTTAATAGCGGCGCTACTGCATTCGTTACTGAATAAAAATAATAGCGACCGCTCCTTTGCTGCCCTTTAAAAAACTTTTTGGTGTGGTTCTACTGACGTAGGATCTATTTTGAAAAACTTAACCTTGAATTTCTTTTTGAAAAATGTTGTTAAAAAAACGTAATCTGAAAAAAATAGTCGTTGGACAGTTATGATATGGGAAAAGTTATTTTACAATGTATACACGTATAAATGAAACATAGACTGCAGAAAAACCCATAGCTTCGTGAGTGGATTGCTATAGGTCTAATTCGCTTTTATAACTGCAAGTTTCGCGCTGTGTGCGCAATACTCAAGACTTCAGGAGAACGGGCAAGCAATAAAAGATCAAAACTGTTTCTCACAGAGTTTAATGTGCGCGTAAATTGAATTAGACCCACAACCAGGGTGGGGGACAAACCGAGAAATCAAAGCCTCTCACGAAATTTTTATGCATTATTTTAGATTTTCCTAAAATGTTATGCTGATCTGTGTTTCATGTGAAACCGCTGAACAAGGTACTGACTACTTGTATTTTAAACTGAGATCCTTATGTCTGCATGGTTCAATTTATTCGTGATAGTAGTTTTGTGTAGAGCGTAGTTTCTATAGCCTGCATGCAAAGATTTGTTATTTAGATATTTGAGAGCGAATTGACCAAACACACTTTCCTTAACATTCCAGCTTTTGAAAGTGGAGCCTAAGTGTTGAATGCTTTAGTTTCAAAGGTGTGCAATGCGCATTAGGCAGCCGGCATCAGCTCTAAAAAATAAACTTCCGAACATCAACAATCGAAACCTCTCGATTTACTCTAAAAGATTTCGAGAAATCTGCCGACAGGTCTGCTTATATCTTTTTGCGATGATTTAAACTTGCACAAATCTGTAGGCTTAATGAAGTTACGGGTCCCCACAAAGGTGACAAGCAAGCGAATCAGTCAACCTAATTATTTTTATAGGACATCGAATTCACGTGCCTCTGCGTATCCACAGTACTGAAATCTTATTCATATAAAGTACCCTATCGTAAATTTCTTTTATTCCTTTACGAAATTAAGTTTCGCTATCAGTACATTCAATGCCCATACGTACTGTTTCGCAAGATCTGAAAAACTTTTGCATGAAAATAGGCAAAAAGCACTAAGAACCACAAATAATTTATTTAACGACTGAGAAAATCAAAGCCAAGCGGTCAGAAAACAGTTCTTTTTCAAATTCGAAGTTGTAGCATCCAAAGTTTGGTGTTACATTCGGACAACAATCACAAGCAAAAATCGACATCATGTGATTTGCGGCTTAGCACATGGAGATGATTAAAATTTTAGCAAGATCGTGATGATAAAAGAAATCAATCACTTGACGTTTTGTGGCTGTGTCAGGTAAGAATGTTAATCAAGAAAATATTTTTCAACACCCACTCTGCTTGTTTAGCCCAGGCGATGGCCATTTGCAAAAATATGACGTCATGTAATTTTTACCTAAACACATGGAGGCAAATAAACTTTCAGCGAAATTGCAATGATAAAAAGCCCAACTACTTGACGTTTGGTAGGGCTGTATTAGGGTTAAACGCAGATGAACCAAAATTTTCGTTACTGCGAACTTTGCGTGTAGAGTTAAAAGAAGGAAAATGTGATATTTGTTGATTGAAATTATGTTCAACCAAACTCAAGATAAAAAGCGTAACGCGATTTAATTTATCCGCCATCTCAACGAGAACACTTTACTGTAGTTCCCCCAGAACGTTAGGGTTTCAAAACGGAGCGGTAGGAGATTGAGCATACGTGCTGTAGCATGCTCGGAAACCTAAACCTTCGAGTGACCGGGAATTGTGATTTGGTAACTTCCACAGATTATGCGAACTTTTTCAGCAGTTATCATTGATGTTGAAAACTAAAAAATTATTGTGAAGCAATGAACATAGCGATTGCACGTACAACGCGAGTTTTACAGTAGAAAAAGTTTTGGTGTTTGGTGAAGTAGCCTTATTTGATTTTTTCTGAACAGCAGAACTTTGAATGAGTAGCAGAAAGCAAAATGATGCGCTTTCGGTGCCTCGTTTAGTTAAAGTGTAAAATTCTTCAACGAAAATAATTTCACACAGGAGACAGAGTTTTTAGTGAGTAGGGAAAATTACTGATTTGCGATTGGAGTACTAGGGAATGTCACAAATTAAGTCCGATGTCTAGAAATATACCTTTCACAACACAAAGTAACGCAGATGCTTCAAAATGTTTCAAGCGACAAAAGAGGGGAGCAAAAAAAATTTTTGTGAGTGATATCAGGAAAATGTTTGCAAAACAAATGTCAAAAGTACAACTTCATCGGCGAAAATTGCAAAGCAAAGTGCGCAAAAACTTGGAAGTTGGTGCTCAACGTTGGAAGCATGAAAACTTCAACATTTGAATGCAAATTTATTCTGCGCATTGGATTCATTGTAGAGGTTACTGCTGGATGTTCAGTGTTGGTTTGATACATTATAATTAACATAACGAGATGTTTCAGTACAAAAAACAACCGCAACCATTTAGCTGGTTTGCTTACAAGCAGTGTAACCCTTGGAATACAAAGACGCTTTGCTTTCTATGCGCATTAATGCTAAGCCGTAAAAAAATTGCATTTTCAACTTCGACGGTTTTGAAGAGTGTTTTCCAAGGTGCTTAGGTATATAACAGCTTCGTTGCAAGTATGAGGGTAGCCCAGCAAGACCATTGAAATATGACATTGTATCAAAAACATTTCGATTTGGGCAAAACACGTAGCGCAACAACTGATTGTATTACTTGAAGAGAACAGCGGATGCCTGTAATCGCATAGATTATGTTGCTCACGATTGACATCGCTTAGTGGACAAACTGGCGATTTTTATTCAACGTTGCTGTGGATTTTTTATTCAGCGATTTTTTCCATGTGCAAAATTTTTTTGCTGGGCTTGTAAACGTTGTGAACATCTAAGAAAATGCAAATGGCAATGAAAACAGACAATACTATTAGAGTAATTACAATGTCATTCACGGTTCTCCAAGACGATATTTTTTTCATAAGATTAAAGTCGTTAGATTAGAAAAAAAGGAATTCTCTAGTTGTTTTAAGTTTATTTAGCACAATCCGAAGGCACGAAGCTCAAAGTGAAGACCCGTGCGACCACGCTCACAAAAACAGCGTTTCCCAAAATTAACTGTAAGGTGAAAGAAACGCGGTGACGCCAGTTAGAAACAGAACGTGCGATGTAGCAGAAAAGCGACATTTCATTACAAGGTAAGTTACAAGAATTTTTTCGTGCTGGTTTGAACGAAATCAAATACGACTAGGTAGGTTCTAAACATCATTTCTATCTCCAGTGCCATGTTGCAGCAACAGACATGAAAACACTTCGCAAAAAAAACAAACGACACTTGAAGCAGTGGTGTACCTTGGGTTTCCCGCGCCTGGGGACAAACTCAGTTTAGGGCTCCCACCCAGCCCGTTCGTGGCAGCATAAAATAAAAGAAAGAATGCAATCTGATGCTTTACTTCCAAAGACAAAGTTTTCCTGTTTTAGCTGCTGAACACTGTTCGATTATTTGATTCAAAAGCTGATATGATTTAAATGTGCCACATATTTTAACCTAGAAAATATCTAACGCCAGTGACTCTTTGTGAGAAGTTTTGCTAGCAATTTGTGATCTGAATTTCGATAATCATGTCTGTGGACATGATCAGTTTATAGGTGGAATTACATAAAACACAGGTGGCAGCCGAAGCAGCGGTAGGGCAGGGGCCAGTAAAAGTATTTAAATTGAAATTAAAACTTATAAAAAACAAAACATTTTTCACCAATATGTTTATTTCTGCTCAGCAACAATGTTGACCTCAAAAATAATGACAGAGAGAGTAGAAAACCATTCTGAGTGTTGTGGGTGCGTGAATAGCTGCAATCAATTTGTTTCAACTAGATCTTGTTAACCATGAAATTCCCTACGATACTGTAATGAAAAGTTAGCTCTGCACCCGTTGCCTCTCTTTTGAAAGAACAGGGAAGCAATGCCTCCGCTCTCCGCGTGTCCCTGAGGGTAACTGAAAAGTAGCCTACACAATTATAGGCTAACTAATATACTCAACGCTGTTGTCCATTTGCAATAAGAAGTTTGCAAAAGTGTTCAGGATTTATTTAAACATCCTACAAATAAATATCATCATAATTACCTTCAGAACCACATGAAATCCATTTCAACATGAAGGTTGTCAAACCATCGAAGATCACATGATTTCCTAAACATCAGATCTGATGTCGTAACAAGAACAACATACTCTTAAGGTTTATCGTTGCACTAAAAGCATGCACAGTTGCATGCACTGTGGATGCTGGATTCCAATCCATTGTGACACAACTATAGAATGAGAACGAAGTGGAAAAGTTCGCAATCCTGGCTTTCTGAAAGCATTGTGGCGCAATCATGAGTTAAACCACATGTGGGCACTGGTTGCTGGAGACACAAGCGACGATTTAAAACGTCAGTAATGTTCATAATTGTTCTTTTTGCGAACCTTGGTGACTTTGATGAGATTTTGGAACTGGGTATCAGCGACTGGCATTCGACATTTTGTAAATCGTAAACTAGTATCCGCTAACATTTGACATTTCGTAATTGTTACGTGACATTCCAACCCCAATTCACGCCCTGAAAATGCTGCGCCCGAGGACAGATGTCTCCCCTTCCCCCTGGCTACGCCACTGTCTTCAAGACAGAATTATAAGTTTGCTTCAAGTTATGCATACAGCCAAATATACTAAAGTCGAACCAAGTTACAAAAACTATCATATTGGCATATCCTTTAAAACAAAAACTGCAGGTGCACATGCAGCGAAATGTTGAACCCAGTGACATATTTTTACAAGCATTCAATTCAGTCATACGCAACTTTACCGGTAGCAATAGCAAATGCTTCGAAGCCCCAACTGCTTTAAGTGTGTCGCTGATGCTGAGTTTTTACCGGATTAACGCAGAATCTATCGATCAGGTCAAAAGCAACCTGAGCTAAATCTTTCCTAATGCTGCTAGCTCACTGCAAACAAATCATCCAAAATCAGCGCAAAACAGTGAGAAGAGCAGTGACTATCAACGTGTACTGACGGAGGAGCTCTTGCGAACTTTTTCCTTTGGCTACCACTTGCGCCAAAGTAGCGAATAGTGGTAGCGGTAAAATAGTGATAGCTCGCTACCGCATCCGTTATTTTTCAAAAAAGAGCGGCGCTCCCGCTGACGCTACTGGAAAATTAGCTCGCTACAGTAGCTCGCTACTGCCCAGCTCTGCCTACGGGCCATTTTTAAAAGAAACGTGACAACTCGCGGCAACTTCTCATAGAATGATGTATGAAAACAGATTCTGAAGTAAAATAGATAAAGGAAAATACATGAGTATAGTCAATGTGTCAGTGAAATTATCACACAATAGCAATAAAAATTTATTACAAATCTCTATCAGTGCAATGCCTATGGTTGAGGCTTCTCTGACACTATAGTTCCTAATATCAATACCAATATGTTAGTGGTAGCAAGTCAGAGACTGTTGACCAGTGCTTCGACAGCCCAATGACATATATGTAGCAGCGTGGTGGCTGCTACATGCGGTACGCTAATAATAACATCCCCAGTGGTGCGAAAGCCATCGGAGACATCCTTTGGCCTAGCGTTTTGGCGTGCAGGCAAGCTACTTCTTTAATGGTGGAGATGCAGGGCACGGCATGGAAGTGAGTTCGAGACTGCGTTGTGTGCCAAAACTTACCATCCTTGTAAGAGGCTTTGCCTGTGAGAGCGCTCAGAGTGCGGCTCCCGCATAAGGAGAGAAGGGGAGTGATGTAGCAGCGCAGTGGCTGCTACATGCGGCGTGCTAATAATAACATCCCAATGGTGCAAAAGCCATCAGAGATCTCCTTTGGTCTAGTGCTATGGCGTGCAGGCAAGCTGCTTCATACAACACGTGATTAGAAACAACGTGGTTAGTAGCTGTGATTGGCCTTGCAACTAGTCCACGTCACGCATCGATTAATTGTAAAAACGACGCAGATTAGGACTTTGTTGTGAAGGCCTACGCAGTACACACATACAGCAGAGTCAGCTTAGTATGTGATTTGTGTGACTTTCAAAGCGAAAAACAGTTGTGAAACCTATATGATTTAGAACAATATGTTGATGCATGATTTTCAGCTACTAAGGTGCCATCCAACAGAGTGCGTTTTCACGTTTTGTACATGCGTCAAAAAAACTGTTAACCGTGGCTCAGGCCCGTAGCCACGGGGGGGCAGTGCCCCCAAATTTCTTTTTTGCCCCCCCCAAATTTTCTTGTTCCCAGTAAATTTGTTTTAAAAATATATTAAAAATAAAAATTGTGCCCCCCTAAAAATGTATTTTTCCCCTCCAAACCTCAAAACCTGGCTACGGGCCTGCCACTGCTTCTCATATGTAACTTAGGTGATTGCACATTATAGCTGTTAGAGCCCGGTGCCCAACATAAAATAGTTGAAAACAAGACAACAGACAAAAACAAAGAATCGGAAAAATATGAAAACAACTTACGATGTTCCAGTGTGCCAGAACTTAAGAAGCGAAAACTAAGTAGAGAAGTGGGAACATACAACAAAAGCCCAAGCGAAAACGACGTTACTCAACTACTGTAATATCGAAAGAACAGCATTTGATTGATGACTGATTACAGCATGAACATCACGAGATATGAAAGATGCGTGATTGACGCATGACGGAAGTGCGGAAGACGCGTGATGATCACCTGATAAGATGACTGTAGGCATAGCCATACCTGCATACGTATCGTGATCATCTGATTGGCTAATTTTTACCTGCATGCGAAAAATCGGTAATTTAATTGGTCAATTCATACCTGCATGTGTATATGAGAAGATAAGCAATCAGAGAATGATACAAATAATACCTCTCTGGAAGCACACCCTGATCATGACCTGATCATGCACAGAATGTATGGCATAGACCAGACAGCCAATCAGAAAAATGACATACTTGCAGAAAGATGAGAAAAGTGAATAACAGGAGACATCATGATTAAAAGTAGCTCTCACACCAAAATTGACTTCAGATACAGCTGTTTTACGCCCAATCTTCGACCTGGCCCAGTGACCGACATTGACTGGAAGGCAAACGGTTATCTCTGCAAGCTGCAAGTCCTTAATTGGAAGGCATACAGTTGTCCGCAAGGGCTCGAACAGGAGGCAAACTGTTAGCCTGGTTTTGGCCATCCAAAACCTGAACGAAACGTTGGCCAACCTTGGCAATCTAAGACATGATAATACTGTTGCCCGATCCTGGCGATTTAGGACCCGCATGGCGAATGAGGGTCTTCCCTTCTGGGTTTGAACTTGGTTCAAACTGTAAACAGATAAGAACCACTGCTCTTTCCATGTGTGTAGAACGAAAAGTTGTTCCCCGTCTTGGCGATCCAAGACACACATGAAAACGGTTGTCTCAGCAGAGAGGTCTTTGCTTATGAAAAGAGCAAGCTTCTCTATTGGTTTAACGCTCACAGTTATCCGTTAAGTGTAAAAAAACAAATTGGAGCATTTTCCCTCCTTTCTCGGTATGATACTGACAAGGATTTGTTATGACGGCTTATAACAAATATGGCCAAGAACACGAATTGAGGACTCGTCGCAACTCGAACGCAAAATGCTGTAATGAATTACAGCTCAAATGCCATATTTTACCAATAATGAAAGGAGGTTCTCTCAGTAAAGTGGCTGACGGTATATGGCACGTAGCTGACGTTCGTGAGCCTATAAGTTTGAAAGCAAACAGATACACTCGCGTTTAAGATAAAAAATTGAGTAGCAAAAACTATAACAAATTTTACATAAATGTCATAAAGTTTAATCTGAAAATAGGTAGTTTCGGTTAAAGCGCTGCAATAGTAATTAAAATAAAAAGATATGTTTGTACTTTTCATCTCGAACTAGCGCTGCGCTTGGTACACAACCACGATAGAAACGGATATTAATGTGTGGGTTATGAATGATGAATGTGCCTGCATGTGAAAGTACTGTGGTGAACCGCGCATGCGTATGACTTGGTTACTAACGCAACGCAATGCTTTGTTCGCAATGTGACGCAATGAGTTGACTACTAGAGTCGTGAGCGGGTTGAAATTTTTTGTCCGCTCCCGCCCCACACCTGCAAAATTTAAACCCGCCCTGCCCCATACCCGCAGGAATTTAAGAAATTTTGCCCGCTCTGACCCCGCACCTGCACACTTCCAACCCGCACCCACACCGCAGACCATCCCAACCCGCACCTGCCCCGCACCGCACTTTTTCGATTTACTTGCAGCTGTCCAAAAACTACTAAAAACTCACAACTAGGGAAAGTTTTTGTTGCAATAAAATCGTGAGATGTATGCATTAATTTTAACAAAATTTGCAGTAAAAAGTTGTATTTGTGCACAAGCATTTTAAACGAAAGTGATTCACTCAAGCGATTTATTTACATATAATGCTGAACATTTCCAAACGTAACCTAGGGAGTAATGGCGATCTTTTCCCAATAGTTTACGTAGCATGCTAAAACTTGTGCATGAAGTTGCTTGGCAATTTGGCGTGCAGTTGTGGACCGATGTTTGAACGGGTCATTTCTACAATTGCTTTTAGGTCACTATTCAGTTCGATTCGGTTATCAAAGAGAACAGAGAACAGAACTATACTAAAATAGTTCTAAAGCATGTTTTTCAAATCAAACTTCTGCACTTTGCAAAATACTTTATAGATGTTGCACGAAAAGTTGCACGTGAAAAAGGAAAAGTTGCAATATGAAATTCCTGGAAGCAGCTCAAAACAACGTACTACATAAATTCTGAGTACGTATTTAGGAAGCTGTAAAAAAAGTTGCAAAAACTTGCCCTACTTATAATGCCTGAAGACAAGTCTAACAAGCAGCAAAATCAAGCTATTCATTTTTTTCATTGGCAACCAAAACTTTTCCACAGATTTGATCTTCCGCAGTCAACAGTTTGAGATGATAAACAACATGTTTCAGTCCAGTTGTGACTTGTGACTAGCTGTGCGTTGCGCTGTCTTATCTATTTATAAGTGCTGCTGGACTAAATTATTCCTCACCACGCACGACGGTTGCATTGGAAAATGGTCAATTGCACACCACAAGGCAAGAGCCTGAACTAATGTTTCGCAAGAATGGCTTGTTACATCATAATGCCATAATTGCTGCGGGCCTACTGTTCTAAGCGCAAAGCTGGCAAACAACTTCAGTACATCCACGTGTTGTGCGATTTTTGAGCTGATTAAGTTCATGTGCTTTGGATCAACACTCATTTTCCTGCATGAAGAATTTCTCATCCCACGCACCCGCCCCACAAATGTTGGTACCCGCAAACCGCGCGGGTTAACCTGCCCCGCGCAAGACTATATTGACTACCTCTTGCGATTGTATCTTTCTTTTCAATTTTCTTTCTTTTGCATGAAATCTTTTACATGAAAAAATTTCATGTTCTTTCCTTGCATGAAACAACTATTTAATATAATTATAATATACAATTTATGCTATATTGTGTGTACACTAACAAAATAATAAATGGCAGATAAAGAAACAAATCATTCTAGGATACGTTAAGCTGCCACTTCTCAGTGCACACAGTCTTAGCGGTCCTTGGAGAGTTAGCATTAGTGCAAACCAGACAGGAATTGGATAAATGCCAGACCTAACTTTCCTAAAAGGTACTCTGTGTTGACCTGAATATTCTGACAACTTTCGCAATTTGCGGTGAACATCGAAACCCTATATAGGCTCCGTAAGCTAGAGTTACAGTACAGGGTGTTTCACAATTGTTGAAACAAAGCGGCTGCTTCTAAAACCTTTATCGATGACCTTATTCATTTTTCTCTTTCCAGATTGTCATAGGGAAATAGTTAACCTTTCTATATATTAAACAAAAAATAGTCTAATGATGCCTTGGTCGATGGAGCAGAAGATCTTTTGTGTAAAGACAT
>Ga0210059_1007324_pt1 | contig 17552 bp, 10 predicted proteins | sample Ectturendosymbi2_FD_188042 | JGI IMG/M metagenome (GOLD analysis project Ga0210059, IMG submission 188042) | Ecteinascidia turbinata endosymbiont from Florida, USA - Sample 2 (SPAdes) (version 2) | ecosystem: Host-associated > Tunicates > Ascidians > Unclassified | place: Key West, Florida...
GGACAGTGGAGGACGACATGGTCGACGGTTTGTTCTGCGCCACACTCACAGGCCGCAGAGGAGGCCATGCCCCATTTGTACAGGCAGGAGCGGAAACGTCCGACACCGGTGCGGAGGCGGTTGACCCGGACCCAGGCTCTTCTTGGGAGGGTCATTCCGGGTGTGTGTGTACCGACGTCTGGAATTGAAGTGCGGAGTCCTGTGGGGTTGTCCGCCCGCTCCGCGTTCCATTGATGATCCGCCCACCGCGTCGCACGTATGTTGTTGTAGTCAGAAAAACTGGTGAGTTGTTGTGCGGCGGGTACAAATGGGTGTCTCGATTTAAGGCGCCGTGCAGCGGCGCCCAATGGACGGGTGAGCGCTGAGTGGAGAATGTGCTTACTCAACTGCACATACAGTTAGCTGCGAGAAGAGAGTTTGTGATATAAACACTGGAGTGTTTTCTTATAGAAGAAATATTTCACAGGCCAGAGAGTGACTCGGCAAGAGATAACATTCACCTAAAAATAAGCAGAAGCCAGAGACAAAAAAAACACCGGAAAAATAACATGTCAATATGGCCAGCCTGGCTGAGTGTGAAAGGTGCGCTTCGAAGCTTATGTCGTGATTTTCACCTATATTTTCAGGTGTTCTGTTTAACGCCACTGCTTTAGCCTACCTTTGCTGCTTGAAAGTTTTGCTGGAAAAAATGATTCAGTTGAGGCGTTTTAGTTAGCTAACACTGCCAGATCCTTGCGCTGTTTAGCTGCTGATGGCATTACAGATTTCGGCATCCCTCAAGCTAAACACTGCAATCTTGTTTCCTGCTCTTTCGTTCTGCCAATCGACTGATTAAAATCTTTTCTGACGGACCACGCAATAGCATGTGATGTAAATGGCTTGTCTAGCTTCATGTGTTTATCGTGATGTAACGCAACGATGGTAACCATTGAAAGAAAAGTGCGTTTTCACCATACGTCACCCTTTATGACGAAACAAACGTCGCTGCAGCTCGGCTGCGGCTACCTCCAGACGGCACAAGAAGTTACGGGATCATTGATCACGGTTGCCAGGTTGGCATTTTTAAGGCCAAATTCCAGAAATTTGGCCTTTTTGAAGTTGTTTGGCATGAAAAAATGGTGTTTGGCATGTACGTCATAGTTTGGCATTTTTTTGGCCTTTTTTGATGGTGTTGGCATGAAAAAACATTGTTTGGCATTTTTTAAAACCTCTGGCTCAGCTACTTCTGTCGGCTTGGAATTATAGAACTTTTTCCCAGGACAAAGGTCCTCTGTTTTCTGCCATGGTCCCATTCTCGAAGATACTAGCGGCTTTGCCGTCTAAGTGACATCACAGGGCAAAAGACACAATACTTTTTTGGGTTAGACTTCGAAAACTGGGGCAGTTTCAAGGAGGGTAGACTGGGCGGTTTTTGGAAAATAAACATAAGTCTATGTACATAAGGTTAGCTGTTGCGCTGTACAGTATTTAAGTTTCTTTTAAGAAAAGATCTACTGTGCAGTGTGTGTTGTTATTTGCAGATTATTGGTATTCTTCATGCTTGTGTGTATGTAAAAGTGCATATCAATGCAGCCATTAGCAATATTTTAATATAAGCACATGACAGTGCTGCCAGATTTTCATATAAGTTTAAACCATGATAAAACTAATTTAGTAGATCTCCCCGGTTAAAAACAGTTAAGTCAATGTGAATGTAGCAGATTTTGATATAAATCAATGCATACCAGAACCGCGAAATTTGGTAGATTTTCTTTTTGTAGTAGATATTTTGTGGAATAATGAAATGTCTAATGCATGGTTTCAAGAATCAAGTGATTGGAAACTATGGCATGATGGTACATGTGTATTTTCATGAACTGTGATTTATTGTTTTTGGCATTTCGTAGATAACCTATTTTCTATTCAGCATTTTCAAGCAAAGTAAATGGTAACATATTTTGTTCTAGCTCTGGCTTCAGGGACAAAACCTTGCATTCAAAGGGTGAAAAATGAGTAAGAGTGTTTCTAGTTTAATTCTACTTGTTTTTCTAAAGGACAATAGTTGTTTGTTGCTTTATATGCTATAATTAGCGCCTTCACAAGTACCACTGTCTTTTTGCCAAATTCCTCATCTGGTAATATAAAAACCAACAGCATTCAGCCTGTTTCAGCTTGTTTAGCATTTTTTGAAGCGATTTGGCATTTTTTTTGCAAGCGGTCTGGCATTTTTTGTTCACTTGGACCTGGCAACACTGTCATTGATACTAAACGACTGGTGCCACGCCTAGTGAATTTTCATTAGATCTAGTGATTTTTAGACTGACCTAGTGATCTAGTGATTTTTTGCTGTAATCTAGTGATTTTTTGCGAAGTGCGGGTTTGAACATCATAGGTTGTCTTTTTTCTAAATTTTCAACTTTTCAGTCCTTTTTTGAAGATTTTCAGTCGTTTTCAATCCGTAAACAATCGATAACGTGAAGTTTTGTTTGAAGATTTCCACCAACAGAACGAACAAGTGTTTCTAATTTGGGTTTCTCATTGTTTTCACTTTCGTACTATTTATTACTGCATTATTGGTCAGGACGGTATTTTCATTTCATTGCAGGAACACTGCTGTAGAAATAATGAATTAGTTGTTAAGTTGATTGCTCTAAAATAATCCGTTATTAGTGTCGTTTTCAGCTCTTGAGAAAGTCTGAAGATTGTCAGTGTTAGATTTAAAGGGTTCAGCATGATCGATTTTAACAAACTTGCAAATGCTGCAAAGACTTTTGGGCAATTAAATAACTACATCATTCCAAGCAAAACTGCGAATTCCAACGCAAAAATTTTGAGTCTAGTTATTTTTTTCAGATCTAGTAACTTTATTTGAGAATCTAGTTTGTAGAGAAACCTGCGGCAGCAATGTACTAAACAGCAACCACCTACTACAGCAGGGTAGGACTATTGCTTTAGCGCGTGAATAGTATTGTTTTCGCGACATTTGTGCAGTAGGCGTGATGCACAAGCAGATGTGACGTCAAATTAACGTTTCAAATCCAACGTTTTGGCGAGTTTTTTTGAAGCAATGCATGTCATCATGCACGCACTCTCCTTATTCATTGTTGTATAACTTAATATGTGATTGTATTGACTTTAAACTATCTGCGTTCCAACTTAAAATGCAGGTGCAAAATACCTACCGCTATCGGCAACCACTGCCTCGCTGCATCACCCGCCAATATGTTTGAGCTCAACAGTCACATGCGGCAAAACACCTGCTAGCGTAACTTGAAGTGAACCTTTGAAGATTTGTGGCCATGTTGCTACGCAATAAAGAACTAGAAAACAACCGCTCGCAAGTTCCGCAACCTGCCTTTACGGGCAAAGGAACGGAGATGAGTGAAATGCTATCTCAGTGTAGTGAACCTGGCCCGTGTGCAGTATGAGTGTCAGTGGCAAATAAATGGTTCAGTTACGTTTATACTCGGTTTCTGTACTCCTTTCGGAGTGTCACGAGTGATCTGCGGCGCCCATTTCCGCTTGCTTGTTATTATGTGGGCCTCGCGGGTGTTTCCGCAAAAAATGCTGCACTGCCATGGTGGCGAGTCAATGGCAGCACCGCACGTGAACTGCACCCACCCCCCATCAACGCCGAGCACAAGGCTGGACAGGCCGTAAATACCATTTTTCAAGTCTTCGGCATGACCCGACATCGAACCCAGTGCTCAACCAACTACCTTAGGCCATTTAGCCGGCAAATAAACTGTTGTTGCAAGAATTCAATCAATTAACTGGAATTAAGCTGTTGTCTTCAAGTTTACTAGAAATTATTCGTTTTTAGTCCCAGTTTATCCCGATTTCCAGGAGGGGAAATGCCCGTTTTGCCGCCCCCCCTGCGGACGCCCATGACTCCACAGTGGTTTTAACATATGCCAGAAATTTGAAAGTGCTTACTGGTCATTGAACGCATCATTGTGAAACATTTGCTTAAATTCAGCATTATTATCTCGTAGAAGATAAACCTGCATGAACGAAAAAGAGCATAGAACAACTTTTTACAATGAACGATTGCTTTCAATCAGCTGTGTCCCACCCGCGGCCCGAGGGCCGCATGCGGCGCAATCGAAGGTTTTGTGCGGTCCAGTTTAGGTCTTCGCTGTAAAGTGAGTATCCCATATACTGACAACCTGTCGTTATTTTGATAATCTTAAATTTGACATTTTTAATGCAGATGGTCCTCAGTGCCACTTTATCACGTCTGTACTGCATTCTGGAAGATATCCATATGTCCACTGACACCTTGGTGCAAGTTTTTACTAGTTTTCTGATTTCGACCCTTGTTCCATTGGCACCAAACTTACCCACTAAATCACACTTACGGAGTGGTTAAAGGTGCCAAACAATCGTTACCGCTGCAGTTTGGATTCAAACGCTTTCAGTACATTAGCTTACACTAAATTGAACACATTCAATGTGCGGTCCTGGTTAAGATAGTGAAATTATTATTGGCTCAGTAAGCAATTCCGGATTGGACGAAGCTGCTTTAAATAGAAATATGCGCACGTAGTGGGAAAACTAGAAGCGCATTTCTGACGAATGTGGCGGGGTGCGCTTTGCGAAGGTACTGCAGGTTGAATGGCTGATACGAGCCACTGGCTAATGCGTAAGACAGACTACTCGCTCCATTTACCACGGTTTTCATTGCTGGTGGTTGACGAGGTAATGCTTTTGGAATTTTCGTGAAATGCCCTGCAGCTATTTCAGTTGTCGTATTCTTCCGCTATTGTACAAAAAGTTCTAAGCTTGTTGCTCGCTAGGAGCTGACGATAGCTGAGATCTAGAAGGAAGACGAGCGCAAATTGTGAGTAAACACTTCGTGTTAAGTTGTGAGTTCTTAGCATTTGATACAGGTCAGGTCAGCATATATTGCAACCTGACGGAGGTTGATTACCAGTTAGCTGCTACTATGAGCAGTTCTGTAGCTTCAGGTTTGCGACATTCAAAAGAACACCTTAACGGGATTTTGTTTCGATAAACACGCTGATTTACATATCAAATACAACAGGGCGTTTGGCAACATGATATTGTAAAAATGTTCCAGCTTATGTTGCGAAACAAAACGTACTTGCTGTTCTTTTGCCTACATATGCTGTATCGTAGCATTTGCCACCAGGTTTCAAATCAAGCAGATAAATTAGCTCTTCTGGCGATTATTTTATTATTAGCCGACGTTTCGCCCACCTATTCAAGCGGGCTTCCTCAGGGCAATGTTTTTTAACCACGTCAGTGTTTCCACTCTGTTGTTACGGAAAAGTACTAGATTTCATGATAAAAAAAAACACTAGATTAACAAAAAACACTAGATTGCAAAAGCAAACTAACACACAGTGAAAATGCCCAGAAAATGCGTTGCAATGCCAACCATAGACATTGTACAACTCATTGTAAATCAGAGACAAAGAAAATGGGAGATAGCAACGCTTGTGTTTGTTTGTACAGGTCACTGAAACTTTTAACAGATGACCAAGTGACTTCGCAGCGGTTTAAAAAACAGATTATAATATTGTCTTGTGTAATTTGGATTTACTTAGGTAGAATTTTTAGCAAATTACAAATTGAACTAAATCAAAAGGTCTCAATTGCAGTACATTTACAATCACACAAAATTGTGCCATTAATTACATTTCAGCTCACTCGTAAAAAACACTAGATAGCCATAAAAAACACTAGAACACTAGATGAAATGAAATATCACTAGATCAAGTGGAAAAACACTAGGAGCGGCACCAGTGAACCACGAATAACATGCAACATACTAATAACAAGAAACAATAAGCAGTATGACGTACAAAGACAAAAAATGCAAAGCTGACCATCACGTTATAGGAATGGGTGACAGCATTCCACAGAAAAATCGTAGAAGTGTGGGTAGGCTAACCAGGTTTGAAGTCACACACTGGCTTCGATGTGCTGTCGTCAGTCACAAACCGGCAGGGTTATCTGTTTCAAACCCTCAAGTTCAATGTTGTGGAGAAACTCTAGAACAGTCATCGGCAAACTTTCCTTATGGTGGCCGAAACAACCCTGTCGCAATTAAAGGCCCATGCTTATTTCTGAAGGCCCTATTTCAAACTTATGCTGTGTTCAATCAACTGGTGCTATGTAATGTCATAAACCGTTTATTGACGAAAACAATGTTTTGTTAATGTAAAGCGTATAATGACAAAATTAATGAATTGTTGTCAAACAATCAATGTTTCATAGTTGTTGGAGAAGCCTATGTTTTAGCAATGTTGCTAGTTTGGCTTTTTGAGGCCAAATTTGTAATTTTTGGCACTTTTCCAACTTCCTTGGCTTTTTTCATTTTCAAAAAAAGGAGCCAATTACAATTTTTATGTCTAATGGAAGATTTAAAGATGAATTTGGCAGATTTCTAGACACTGTTTCTGGACACAAAATGATAAATTTTTATTAGAAACTTTGCACTGGAACTAAAAAATTTTAATTTTGTTGTTCATGCTTTTAGTTTTGCAGTTTCAAATTACTCTTTAGCAAGACAAAAATTTTCGAGAAGTTCATTGTATATATACCCTTTTAACAGCGCGTTTGGGTGTTCAAAGGTGTCGCTGTGTATTTATTTTGTATTTGGCCTTTTTTTGTGGCAAAAAGCTATTTCACCCATAACTTTCTACGCAGTGTAACTTTCGGCGTGATCTCCACAGCAGAATGACTTCATAGCAAGCCTCAAACAGGTGGCGAAAATGATATTTTGGAGTCTTTAGTTTAGTCAAGATTGGGTGCTTGGGCTTACTTGCTGGTCTAAGTTACTCCTTTCGTAGCCTACTGTTCTGTTACACTCTGTCATAAGCAGGGATGTAGCGCTAACAAAAAAGGTGTAGGAACGCCGTTCCCACGCGTTCCCACCCCACTACACGCCTGGTCATAAGTCAGATGAACACAGTACAGCTATATCCACAGATGCCAAAACACTCGAAGTGACTGAAAAACACGATAAGCACATTTTACAACTTACGGCTAGCTATTCTTAGTTTTACTAGCTGTTAATTTCTACGTAAATTGTCTTGCAATAGTCATATTTCCAGTATTTTTACAACAGAACACCTTTCAGTCAGGGCCGGATTAACCATTAGGCAAACCGGGCAATTGGGCAAATGCCCGGGCCCCCGCGCTTGAATCTCAAAACACTCTTTTACTGTTTGCTTTTTGTTTTTAGGCTGTTCACCACGCGTCAAAAATGTAGAGCATTTTGATTACTGCGTTTAGTATATAGGTTAACGAAACTGACAAGTTTGTCATTTATCGTTTTTGAGTCACTTAAAAGAATTGAACCAAACAGCACAACGCTTTATGGGCTTCCATTCAGTGGTTTCAAATAAACCCAGATTGCACACCAAAAAAAACATATTCGTGCAATAAAAATCAAGAAAGCTTGTGTTACGACAAAAACATATGAGTGTGCTTATTTGAATTGAAACGATAATCGAATACTGATTTAATTATAGTTTTTCTTCCACATTTTCTTCTGCAGCGCAAACATTAGCGTTCGGACCAGAACCGTCGCCAGCAAGTCTTCATTAGGGGGAACTTTACATTTGTACAGAGGGGTTGACATTCTAAAATTTTGACAAAAACTGCACTGATATATAGTGTTTCAATTTTGGGGTGTTTGGAGCTTTTTGGGGGGATCTAACTGGTTTGGACGCCCTTTTAGTTGCTCAAGACGTTTTTCATAACGCTGGTAACATGTTCCGTTGATGATGTCTCTCACTAACTGTAGAAGTGCAATAGTTAGCAAACTAGCAAATTTTGTGCAATCTTGGACTGCAGCGGGATGTGCTCATGCAAACACTGTAGTATAACATTTATTATTATTGAACACATTGAAGTTGCTGATGAGTTTATCACTTCAGAAAACCCAGATTTATCGCGAGATTTCATAAATTAAACCTAGACACCCAGGTCGACTAAAAAAGCAGACCTGGGTGGAAAAAAAACGCAGTGGGAGCTCCATAGTCACATGACGAAAAACACCTACTTCTGTAACTTGAAGTGATCGTGTCAAGATTTGTTGCCGTGTTATTGTTAGGTAATAAAGACCAACAGTACAACAATGCGCAAGTTTCGCAATCTCCCATTTGTGTAGTGAAGATGGTCAAAGAGTTTATGACAAAAAAGATTGTTGTGTAGTGTCACGGTAGCAAAAAGATCTTTTTTTGTGATAAAACTTTCTGTTTGAACAAATTAATAACCAAATACGAACCGCCGTGCATGGTCACCCCCAATTGTCTCTGAAGTGTAAGATACCACATCGTATCAGTTTTGACGTTTTTGACCGGTGCTTCTGCAAAGTTGAAACGAGGACGCATGTGAAACGCTACGCAGTTGCGCTAAGCGTTTAGGGGGCCTTGCAGTCACGACTTTACCCGGGGCCTCGCGTTCATTTAATCCGGCCTTGCTTTCAGTAGGTCTACGTTGTTTTACTGAAGGTACTAACGAAAGCTTATAAAACACATGATAATGGACTGCAATATTTTTTGCCAGCGAAACAATTGTTTGGCAATGCTTTACCGAAGGCCATGATGACTTGTTTCAAGGCAATTTTGCTGATAATAACACATACATACGGTTGGAGAGATTTGTGACAGTTCACGACGAAAATTATCTGCGCCAAACTTTACGGGAACTTGCAATTAATATTCGCTGTCGCCACGAAAGTCGATGCGATGACTTAGTGGTAGCAATGTTATGATTGTTGGGCCAATTTTACTAACTTCGCAGAAGCTGAAGTCTTCCTCTTGAAAAAATGGAGTTTGGCCGATAGAGTATTTTCCGATAGCTCTATCAGTCTTGGTTGCTTTCGACCACTATCGGTATAATCGTACTAATTAATGCATACTGTATTTATTGAAGCTGCAACAACTGACATTGATATGCTTTTGCAGGTTTAGTTGCAAATCTGAAATAATAATTGGCTTGTTGCGACTTCCGACGTAGTAATACTGTTTTACCCATTACTAGAAGATTGCATATTACGTAGGCTAGGCGTGGGAAGGCAAGAAACGTGGTCTTGCAGTACAGTACTTTCTTAGTTTAATAAATGCTCTGTCCATTATGCATATAGTGCTTTACCTTTATAATGTTCCCAGGTTTGACTCTACTGTAGCTTTAATGTACTTACCAATTATATCATGGCTAAGGTTAAATAACCAAATTCTTTAAAAGTTTGAAGCATACGGAATTCATTTGCTTTTTTAATGTACTTACCAAATATATCATGGCTAAGGTTAAATAAACAAATTCTTTGAAAGTTTGAAGCATACCGACTGACTTTGCTTCTGAGTTAACGTCAACGCCAAAGGCTGAATTATTTTGCAGTTCCAAACGCAGGAGGTTGATAAGCCAAAATAAAGTTAAAATTTGTAAATTTTGAAGTCAAAACTTCAAGTTTTTAGGTCAAAAGATCGGTTGCCCTATAATCTTCGTGAGAACCGCAATGCTTGACTCCCAACCAGTCACAATCTCAGTGGTCTTGGGTAGTTGGTGCAGTGAAGAGTTTCACAGAACTATGCTACAGTAGTTTGATTGATGCGTGACCAGTCCGATATGTGTTTTATAACCTTTGTTACGAACCATGGCGTCTAACGTGCATCGAAGGCTTTGATTCCAAAGTAACAAATATTGATTTTTTGGAATCAATTAAACATTTGAGAATGTTTTAACCTGCAGAAATCGCCCCCCAAATCTCGTAAATCACAAAATCGCCCCCACAACGCATGAAATCGCCCGCTGGGTGGCGAATTCGCCCACGTTGAAGACCACTGATTTAGGTAGTACGCTGAGATGATTTTTTTTACTGGGCGGTTATGTAGTTGCTTTGCATCTGAACAGTCGCATAGTGATAGTCCAAGGAATGCAAGGGTCAAATGCAGGCGCAAAATAAAAGCAAAATTCAAAATTAGAAAATAGCAAGCTACGTGGTTCTTCTATCGCTCGAAACATTCCATTTACCTTCACAAGTCAAAGTTCCGAGTTTGTCGCGAACGTGTTAAATATTTCTCTTCTGCACTGCACAAAGTTGGCGTTGTTGCGTGTTTGCTGGAGCAGTGCTGAGGCACATCAAACGGAAAGCACGAGAGGCGATTGATCAGTCCGGAAATTTCTTTTGTTCGTAATCAATCCACAGTCTCCAGAGCTTACACGGAGTTTGATTTTTTGTCATCTTGTCTCTCTGTTCGCCCTCGAAGAAAGTGTTACTGATAACCGCGTTTACGTGTTTTGTTGATGCATTTACAATTATTTTGCTGTTTTAGTACAGCGTAACACAAAATAAGCGTAACTGATAGTATATAACGATTTCAACAAACATTATTTTAAATACTGACGCGACTGGTGGCGGATCGACAGACACGAAATGGGATTTTTCAAAGTTGTCAGTTTTTAAATTAGTCTTTGGAGCTTCGCCCCCCCTGCAAAATTTTTCGTCACCCCTGGAAAAATGTGTTGGACATAGTTTAAAGCTACTGGGCATCATTTAAAAAATTTGGACCCCTTTCAGAAAACTCTTCGCCACACCTGGTGTCCCAAGCTGGTTACGGGCTTGGTTCCGATCCTCACCTACGGTCATGAATCTTGGGTAACGCTTGAAAGATACGTGCTAGCTCAAGCACAATTGGCAGAGATGGGATCTTAGCAAAGAGTTCATGGCATGACACTTTGCGACAAATACTCGTATGAGTTCACCGATATCCTAAGATTACTCTTCATTATTCGACTTTTTGTTCTGCCGATTTCAAGCCAGCTTCAGTGACCATCGTTGTTTACTCCCCTGGCAATTTTCGCTGTATGAAGGATGCTTTCCTGTAGCATTCGAAGGCCATCTTTGCTTTCGCGACCACTTTTTAGGGAAAAATGCTGTTTCGTCGATACACCACAGGTTTTTGGATGGCTTGGCGCGAAGCGTAGTTAAAACCCCTTTTGTAAAGTATTTCTCAACAACCTGCAGGAATCAAGGTTTGCTTAGAGGTGTGACGGCTTGTCTTGAGCAAACATACGAGTCAATGGATTAAGGATTCAGTACATTTCATTCAATTTGAAACGCGCCTTGCGTAGCAAAAAAGTTGATAACTACTGGAACAAGTCGTCGAATCCCATCGATAATACAACTAAGTTTAGAATTGCGCTTTTGCTTGCGAATCATTTTTGTGGTTGAACATCAACTGGAAATGTGCGACAGAAACAATGACGTTCGAAGAAATGGCCTCGAGTCTAGCTAGGCAAATAAGCTCTCGCGACTGCACCAAAAGACCAAATACAGCTGACCAGTTTTCAATGAAACCCGGTTGTTTTCGAGTCAGTTTTCGCAAGATATGCAGTCATAGCAGATTGGGATCCTTGTGCTGTAAAATTTTACCCAGTTCATCAGTGCTGCGGGAAAGAACATGCAAATGTCAAACGTAATTAGCAGAAAACACGCGCTGCGTGAACGAAAGCGGAAACGATCGTCATTGATAAAATGCTAGCGAATCGCATGAAATAGCACACATTGTGCAGAACTGAGAGCTCATTGCCTGCTGATTAATTTTGATTGCCGTTGGTCCTTATATCTTGCTGCAGCGGCTGGTAATACTGGTAGTAAAACAAACAGTTCGAATGAATTGCTTCAGGACCTAATATGCCACTTCTAGTAGGTCAGTGGTGCTGGTCAGATATTCGTGACGCAGTGCTCAGTCACACAACTCGGCCAAAGCTCAACACATCAAAACTGCCTGGAGCTGAAGTTGAAAAACGATCGTGTTTCACCGACTGTCAGGGAAAAAAAGCGCTTCCAGCAAAATATGTGATATGTGCGCTTGCCCACGAAGCAATGCTCTGTGCTTGAAACCGATCCATTGCGAGCAGTGTACGTGATACTAGAAAAAGCGGTGTACAGCACCAAAGCACTGGATGTACCTGAAAGAAACGTTATCAGGGCATTTATATCATTACAGTATCTATCGGAAGGTCCAAGTGCGTGAAGCAAAAAACAATATCGTAATGTTTAGAAGCAAAGAAAATCGCGCAAGTTGGACGTGACATCCAGTTCTTCATCAAGCTACTTATCAAAGTGTGGCTTTTGGGTCGTTTCATAATGCCTTGTTTGCTTCGGTAGGTGAAATCCAATCCAGAACTACGACAGACAGCTTCATTTACTGTGTTTGCACGGCGCATTTCATTGCGGGTAAGTTGTGGCTTTTTTCTTGGTGAGTCGTCCTCCAGATTGTAGCTTTCAGCGGCCCTGCTTATGAGGTCGAGGTATCCCAGAATTCGAAAGCCACAATGATTGTGGCCGATGTGCAGGTGGATGCGAGGTTGTGGTCAAAAGTCAGCCACAATTTTCGGATGGCCACAATCGAAAAAGCAACAATTACCAGGTGCAATGTAAACACAGTAATTGTGTATTATCCTGCCATCATGCATTCAAGTCTAGACTTTTAGAGGGCAAATCTGGACTTTTTTGAACTTTTTGAGGCAAGCAGTTTGCCTCAAATGTTTGAATCGCGCGGAACCGCAGTCAGCGAGTTAAAGGTCAGAGAGCTCATCAGGGCGCTCGAAGTACCTCCAATCATTGATGACGTGCATACTTTTCTCCCTCCGGTGGGCATACCCTCGTAGACTGCAGCGTGTTGTTGAGACATACGGTGGACCGTAGGTGGCTCAAAATAATCAAGACAAGGCAAAGAAGGCGTTGGAAGTTAAGGCAGAAGTGACAGAAAACATGAATTGGTGAGCTTTGTCTTTCCTTTGGTTCAGAGTGCCTTCAAATCAAACTTTGGACTTCCTGCATGCAGCACTACTTCACAATGAGAGAGGTATTTCGACGATAAGCTCAAATTTCGGAGTGTTTTACCTACGTTGCAATACTAGCCTTTAAGTGAAGGACGCAATGTGGATTAAACAGAAACAAATGTTGGAAATCAGACAGATTTTCAGAAAAGAAAAGGTTGTCGCAATTTGAGTGAAGTTCCTGCTTTTTCACAACTTGCTCCGCAATTTTCATGATGCGCTTTTCTCACATCAGTCTCAACCGGCATTGGATCGCACGTATGCTGGCATTTATTGACAAACGTCTAATTCTACACGCCACGTCTTTGTAATATGAACGTAGCTAAAAGTGTGAGATTATTTTTTGGGATTCATGCAAATTTAGTTCATGACACGTTTACTTGAACGTAATCTGTGTCTTAAACCAATATGTAGTTTATAAAGCAAGCTATGGAATTTCATAATTAGTATGTAAGTGGAGCAAAGCGAGCGGAAAGATGACCTTCGGACTGCGTTAACCGTTCTAACAACGCTTCCAACGCATTGAGCTCGCTTCAATAGGCATTTGTCAATTTATGACTTCATAAATCCTCTTAAATCTGTTACTGGATTAAAAATATAACAGGAGGTTGTACTGTGCTGGTGTTAATGCTAAAGAGTTATTAGACATTTGAAAAGAGCCAACCGACAATTTTGACTTACTTTCCCGAACATGAGGATCCTTGGAAATAAAACTTTTGGATAAACAATCCTTTTCATTGACGCTTGAGAAAAAGCAAATCTGCTCAAAACTTGCTGTGATACTATGCTGTCTAGATAGATAAAAGAATCGCTGTATCTCTTAAACCAGCTATGTCCAATCCGCTGGCCGCAAGCAGCCCATTCGAAGGTTTTGTGCGGCCCAATTTAGATTTTCGCTGTATTTAAAAGTAGCCTATATACTGACAACCTGTCCTTATTTTGATAATAATCTTGACAAACATTTTTGATGTACGTGGTCTTCAATGCCACTTTATCACATCTGTTACCATTGCAGTTAGGATTCGAACGCTTTCAGTACATTAGCTTAAATTAAATTTGGATGAAAGTAAGACATTAATGTGCGACCCGTCAATGTGCGACCCTCACCAATTTGTCATTCAATGTGCGGCCCTCAACAATTTGTCATTCAATGTGCGGCCCTGGTTAAGATAGTGACAATTTTGGGCTCAGTAAGCCATTTTGGTTGAACATAGCTGACTTATTGAATATTGGTCTCTCAGTCACAAAGCAATGAACTTGTTGGTGATATTTTCAACCGGTTACATATGCTAGAAAAGTTTCATCACTAGCATTAATCAAAACTAGACAGAAATCGTTTGCCGCAGTCGTCTTTTTCAAACTTTGATGCAAACCACGCTTGTCTCGCATACTGGCAGTGAAACAGCATCAAATTTCCCACTAGCTTTGATAAATAACTTTGATTTTTGTATATTTACCAAACTAATGCGTTGCGTTAAGTATATAATCGCTTTGATTAACAAAATGATTCTAATAATCTGTTATACTCATTGCGATTGTATGCTACGGGTCCGTAACTTCATGTTTTGTACCGGTCCGCTGGTGTAAGAAGGTTAAGAACCACTGCACTGGACCAGTGCTCCGCAACCTTTTTTCACTCACAGCACACTTAGTACATTTTCCCAAATTTTGCGGCACACCTCGACCACTAATTTAAAAAATACACTTCATGATTTATTGGTTGTGAAAATTTCAATTAGAACGTCACAAAAACACCATATGTACTCAGTGGAAGTCTACCTAAGGCAGTGCTTTTCATTTGGGGTTCCGCGGAACCTCAGGGTTCCACGAGTAGCTGCCAGGAGTTCCGCAGAAACAGAATGAAATTGCCTGATACGAAATTCGCAACCACAGTCCTGTGCAGTTGTAGCAAGACCACTGTTTCACAGGTTTATTACAGAAAGTAGGCTAGAAACTTGGATCATCGCATAGGGTTCCATGAGCAACGCAGACATCTGTGGAAGGTTCCGCTGCAGCAAAAAGGTTGAAAAACACTAAGCTAAGGTAGGCCTATGAGCTAGTAATCACTAATACGTATATTAGGTTGCGGAGCACTGCACCAGACAACGGTCCACGACACCTAAGATTCCGGTACTATGACATCACAGAAGATATGGTGTGAAACGAAAACTATACGAATGTACATACTTAATGAAACGAATAATTTTTGAATGCACAAACTATTATACAAAGTTAAACATTTCAGTGCAACCAGAACAAAATGTTAATTACCCTCCCAAAAATGTCAAATTACCCCCTGGGTGTAATTACCCTCGGTTGAGAACCGCTGTTCTTAGAGTCAGCAAAAATAGTGTGAGAGGCTTTTTCAACCCATTTGTTGCTTGATGTTGCAGTGCCAGGCCAATACGTGCTAGAAAGTCGATCTATTGCAGTTGTTTCTCTGAAAAAAAGTCGGTCTATTGCAGTTGATTTTCTGAACTGTTCTGATCACACTCATAGTCTTCACAAACCCGCAATTTGTGAAGGACGCAATTTTTCTTCAGGAAAATGCATTTTTACCTAATAAAATAATAACCTCATGAAAGCGGATGTGATTCAACCTGCTCAACTTGGCAAGAACTGTGGTTTGCTCGCGGTGCGGTTTCGAACTCAATGGTTGACAGCCATTGTTGCGTTTGTGGCAGGCGCTACAGCATTGTGACTTGGCCGGGCAAATTATGACCGACTTAACCAAGCGTACAATTTCCATGACAATGAAACAATAGCCGTAAGCGAAATTCAACCTCGATGCACGACGTGCGATCTTAGCGATATTAAGTACAAGTCTGATTTGCACAATGCAAGTAGGCTGAAAGTTTCACGGACCGGGAAACCTCACTGCGACTATGACAAAGGAAAAGTTGGTCAATGTTTTTTTGATGACGAGCATATTACGACCATTATGCCATACTGGCCGCGCACTTACCCACACGGTGACAAGTAACAAAGTAAACCGCAAATTGTCATTTGTTTTTTCTCAACTGTGGAAGTAATAATATTAGGCTTTAGTTAAGGGGTATTTCACCTGTCAGTAGCCTAATCCTCGTTGATTGTGACGCAGTTGTCGTGTAAACAAACTTGTAAAAAATAGGTATTGGGTGGTAACCTCTCGAGTAGTTGCATGCGTTGCTTTCGCATGGTGATTAAAGGTGACCCATTAACCTCGCTCTCTTGATACCGTCATCCTCAGTTACTTGTACGTCATTTCGGCAGATTAAGACGCATGGATAAACCTGAGCTATCTTTGTGGTGACTCTGCTTATGAGGCAATTAACATAGGTCTCGTGTAAAACCATATTAAGTTTTTTAACTCGAATTTTCCGGTATTGCAATTTAAGTTTGCTTTGTTCCGACAACAGCTTAATGCTAACTTTTCTGTTAGTTACATTTTCAATTCAAGGTTCTCCAGACCACGACCAATACCGTATTTACTCGACTATTAGCCGCCCTTGATTGTAAGCCGCACGAAATTGTGTTGAAAAATTAATGTAACCCGTCCTTGACTGTAAGCCGCAACTTGGACATAGGTTACCTAAGCTTCATTCGAGCCTGGTACATTTCGCGTTTAATTGGCCACCCTGGTAATGACGCTTACACGTTACACCACTACAACTGCCTTCTGTTCATCATAATCCATCCTGTGACGGATGTGCACGTGATGCTGAAGAGAATGGAAATGCGAAATAAGAGCTTGATCGACAAAACATAGCCAAGGAAAGACTGAGCGTGATCTCTATCTTGCGATGAGGCAAAGAAATAAAATGTTAGCCGCCCTTGATTACACGCCGCATGAAATGAAAAAATAACTTTGATCCACGGATCACACCAGAATGAATACGGTGCTTGTTTTTCATCCAATGTGCTTTTTACCGCGATTGTCCGCTCAATTTTGGACAATTGTTGTTTGCGGATAAGCTGAGGTCACATCATCGCGCAAAACTTGTCCTGCGAGTTGCTTCTCACAACCGATGAAGAGTAACCGTCTGTTGGTGCTGAGAACCTCGACTGCGTGCGCGCAGTGCGCTCATTATCGCGAATAAGTTGGCTGTGTAGAGGTTGATGTGGTGGGGTAGATTACATCCACGGTAGCTGCACTGCAGAGAAAACGTTTTGTAGGTAATATTTGTTGCAGCACGTGTAATGTTGGCATTAATCTTTTTGACTGTTAGATGCGCAGAGCAGAATGAGAATTGTTCGATGTTCCTCAGTTTTAATGGTCTGACTCTTTGTTGACATGAACCACACGATCGCGTTTCAGGGACCTGCGTAATTGCTCGTGGCAAAAAGGAAGTGTTTCAAGCGAAACGAAAAACGTTCTGGCGGCCGATGTAATGCATCACATGGAACCGCTTGGTCTCTAAAACAACGGACCTTTGAAACGTATTTTTTTTCGCCGAAACGTTGCAAAAACCCGAGAGCTTTCTCAATAACAGAAAGCTATGTGTGGCTGCTGATGATTGACTGAGCTTACGCGTTGCTGGAACAGCTAGCGTCACAATGCGTGTGTGCTTAGACCATGACTGTACCTTTACGCTGCCAGGGCGGGTTGTTTGTGAATGCTTTCCTTCAGGTTAGACTGAAAGCGGTTGACAGAGAAACAGCTTCAGTAGTCTTCTGGGATGTGTCGCTGAAACTTTGACTTTTTAGCGTTATGTTAAAAAAACTAGCTGTCCATTCCCACTTGTTGAATGTGGTTAACCCAAGTGCCA
>Ga0210059_1007326_pt1 | contig 17548 bp, 6 predicted proteins | sample Ectturendosymbi2_FD_188042 | JGI IMG/M metagenome (GOLD analysis project Ga0210059, IMG submission 188042) | Ecteinascidia turbinata endosymbiont from Florida, USA - Sample 2 (SPAdes) (version 2) | ecosystem: Host-associated > Tunicates > Ascidians > Unclassified | place: Key West, Florida...
GCAAAAAGTGGTGAGGTGGTTTCTGGACGCAGACGATAACGCAGATTCCCCCCGAAATCTAATTATGACTTTTTGGGCCATTTACAATGTTTCTTGAAATTTGCATGCAAATTCATTCCGTGGTATTCGCATTCAGTCGACAAATTAACAAGCAAAAAGTATGCACAAAGAAGTAATCTCCTCTGCGCAAGTAATAAAGTTTTTGGAAAATATGGATCTCAAGGGGTGGTTTTAACCCCAACTCCCCCCCTAGCGTACGCCCTTGTGTATGATTACGTCACAAAAAACGATGTTCCCTTTTTCTAGAGTAGTCGTGGTGCATATATAACCGTGGTTGTGACCAATCAAGCGGACCCCTTAGAGAACCTTCATGGACCCCTTAGGGGTTCATAGACCCCAGGCTAAGAACCCCTGCACTAGATGTAATGTTTTTGCATTTCATCTAGTGTTCTGGTGTTTTTTCATAGCTATCTAGTGTTTTTTCATGAGTGAGCTGAATGTATTTAATTATACAATTTTGTTTAATTATAACTATAATTGAGACTTTGATTTCGTGGAATTGCGATTGGCTAAAAATTCTACCTAGTTAGTAGTACATCTTAAATTACACAAGAGCATATCTTTTTCGAGTTAAACCGCTACGAAGTCACTGTGGTCATCTGTTAAAAATTTCAGTGACCTGAAGTAGGCTACAAATACAAGCGTTGCTACTACGGTATACCTCGTTATCTTTGTCGCTGGTTTTCAAATGTTTTTGTTTGCATTGCAACACATTTTCTGGCGATTTTCATTGAGTGTAAGTTAGCCTTTTGCTTTAACAGCTAACTTATTTGTGATCTAGTGTTTTTTGCGAATCTAGTGTTTTTTATCATGAAATCTAGTGCTTTTCCACAAGAACAGACTGGCAGCACTGTTCAGAATGAGTTTGGCCAGAATAGGTTTTGGCTTGAATGTGTTTTTCTAGAAATGAACTGCTAACACTTGCCCACGATCAGCGAAAGGGATGAGTGTTAATTGCGCTATCGCAGTTTCACAGATTTCTTCCCGGGTTTTGAGTAAACCCACAACCGTTGCATTAACTCTGACCCAGACCGTGAGTTGCGTAAATGTCGCTGTCACCATTGCGCGTTGCCTCGCTCGAAAGATACGTGTAGTTCGGAGGATACTTATAATCTTCGCGCGGAAATTTAACCTGAGAATGAAATAAGGCGCTGTCGTCGTCTCACTTGACAGATATACGTTGAGTAAATGTTCGTCGTTGATTTAATGAGGTGCTTCGCTATAGACGCGAATGCGCGATGCCTACTACTTGTTAAATGCATGGGCGTTTCATTCACGTTACACTTTACCATATGTATACCGCCACTCCTCCCGTCTTTCTACCCTTTCTCTTGAGCAAAGAACTATTTCGCTTAACGCTCACAGAATGTATTCATGAATGAACCATGAATCTTAGGTATGCGTTTCGTGTCTCATCGGTCAACGTCAGAGTTTGTTGTAAAAGCGTTTTGTCATGACGTAAGTGCAACCTTGCAGAGGACACAAAAAATCTGCTCAAGGTTTTCCACAGTTCAACCCTGGGTTTCCATCTGCAGCAGCGAAATCTACTGAGGCAGATCGCTTGCTTAGCCATGCTGAAGTTGCTTCATAAAACCTGTTACAAAATGTTTTAGCCGAACGGAGGCAAACACCTGTGTAATAGGGTGATATTCACGAATGACGAAGGATGGAGCAAGAAGATTTAATACACGGATTGGTGAAGTAAAAGAAGTGCTGCATGAGCTTTACCGCTCTGTTCATAGAGAACGTGAGCTTTCAAGCATCGCAAAGCTTTCAGTTTTTAAATCGACCTTTATTCTGATCCTCACCTGTTGTCATGAATCGTAGGTAATGACTGAAAAAGAGTTATTTCATGTAAATGCGGCAGAGATAGACTTTTTGCGAAGAGTTTACGGCGTGACGCTTCCGTTAAAGTGCACAGCCATGATTGTCGACCAATTCTTCTCCGAATAGGGAGATTCCAGCTTCGATGATTAGGACACGTAACCAGCATGTCACAGGTAGGTGGGCGGGGCGATTCCTACTGGCCACACCCACGTGAAAGCAACCCATCTGTCGTACATCTCCGACCTTGCTTGACGCCGTCTTGGTGCGGAGTAGGCAGGACTACCAAAGGTTGCTGAAATTTCATTTAGTCCTACGTTTCATCTGGGAGTGCTACCCCCATGACACTCTTAGAGGAAAGGCGGTTGTGAAAATGTATGAATGGTGGAAGTTCATGTCATGATACCGTGTTCTACTACGAGATTAACAAATAAATTTCGTTCTGGCTATCTATCTACTTTTGCGGCATTAAGTGCGCAGCTTTACCGATGAGGAGGATAAAATTGAAATGTGAAGTGAAACGGAGATATCATTTTCGTCCAGGCCTACTATTTCAATATTGTTCTATCAAGGTGGCATAGCGAATACTGAATGAATAGCGAAATTTTGTTTAAACGATTGGCACTCACCAGGGTCAGCACCAGGAAATCTCAGTGAGGAAATTCGAGAAGTGAGGATCTAATGTTCCTATGGGTCGCGCACTCCCCGATAAGTATGGGTCTCACACTGCACAGTTAAAGTGATGTGTCACGTGGAAAGTGAAGCGTTGGCGTTTTAGCCTCGCAAACAAATATTCGGAACATGCCCCTGACTCATTTTGACCGCCATAAATAAAAAAGTGGCATGATATACTTGCATAATAAATACGGGAAGACGGCAAAGCTCAGTTCTACTACAAACTGTGTGCGGTATTATACACTTTGTCAAAACGTCGCTGTTACAACTTTCTTACCTAATCGTTTGCACAAATCGAAGGCCAAGGAAAAATTCCTTGAAATCGAAGATGTAGCACGTGGTTCATGCAGTTGATTTTCTACTTCCCGATCGCTGAATCCTATCTTTCTCAGATATTCCGGCAACAAAGAGCTTTCTATACTTCCGATGATGTCTTCGACAAGTTTCACTTGCTTTTTTTCCCTGCAGGAAACCAAACAGCTCTTTAAAAATCGCTCACCATCATAGAAATGAATTGACAAGCTTAAATGATAAAAGAGTGGTTTTGGAAACTGAGTTTAGTGTAAAACGCTTTTTCAAGTTCGGAGAAAGCATAAAGAGTGGAACGCATCCTTTTATCTCTTCTGATTTTATCTCCTTTTATCTCTTCTGAGCCTTCTGCCCAAATGATGGGTATCAAGTTCGAACAAAAAGTTTCTGAAACCTACAGGGGACGTAGAAGCAAATCCAAGGTGTTCCGCCCGAATCAAATTTCGGCTTAATTAAAGATTATCATGTTTGTGAATGGCAATAATGCATGGTCACTAGTTAATGTGTCTAATCTTTTGCAATTTTTTTATTTGGAAGGCAGCTGCCCTCTGAAATATTTCGCACCTTTCACGTTATGTTGTTACACATCTATTTAAGAAAAATATTTAGTTTATTTTCTGTGGTGCTTCCTTCTGCTTACAGGTAGGCTATGATTTAAATATAGCAATAAGCACACTAACAGTTTAAACTTTTGTCGATGTTGCGTCTCAAGGTCGTTGAGATAAAATTCGGGGCCAAGGACAAAAGAAAACCTCAATCTTTTTCTGGAATCTTTTTACGGTTATATTCAGGCGAACAGGGTGTCGGGAGATTCTGAATCGCCGACTATTTGTTTAGGAGATCTCCAAGATAAAAAGGCCCTCACTATTGTACTGCATTTTTACTTTTTCGTTGTAAAGTACATCACCTTCAAAATTTTGCTGAGCGCCTAACTTTGTTGATAAGGCAAGATTATCATGACACAATCGCCTCTGTGACAAATTTAATGAACCTTCTACTTGCAGTAAAGAAGTTGGAGATGGTCGTGTGCGCAGTAAAACTTAAATGTTACCCAGTTTCAATTCCATGTTACTTGCACAAGACGTTGGCGCCCTGAGTTTGAAGCACAAGCAGCAGGTATAAGGAGTATATTTGTGGAATGTTTTTTTGTTATAAAACAGGCATTACTTGAATATTAGTAAAAATGTTTCGTACGCATTATGAGATTTGCTACGTTTGTTTCATGGATATTCATGTCTTTTTTAAGCTTGTGGCACCAACAAAGGAGGAGACCTCATGGCAAGTGTTGATGAGTTCGTACACTTTCACCTTGTTAGAAATTATGCGAAAAGTTCTTCCCGAGGTTGAATGATCGCCGAAGACGGCACACAGTCAATAAACCATGATGATATAGTAGGACATAGGTAATGCGCTTAGAACGGACCACGACCACCACAATAAAATTTGTTCCGTTCTCCCTAGTTACGGTTATGTGAAAAACTGGGTTTCTCTTAAAGTAAGTTACCTAGATACGAAACACCTTTAATTGCAATGAACTATATTTCTGTAAGCATCACTGCCATTACCTCCGATTATTATCCTGCAACAGAAAAATGGCATTTTCGTTTGAGAAAACAAGCAATATTAATTTGTTTATATGTATTTAATCATCATGCAATAAGTCTGTCCAAGACATAGCATACATGTTGTCAAGCTCCATGTAACACGTTTTGCTTATTAATTCTATCGTTATATAGCGTAAAACTACTAAAGCGCATGCATAATGCATTAATATCACACTTAGAAAATTTGCACACTCACGTTTCAAATAGTGATGCACATATTTTTATGAACACGATGTAGAAACATTTACACTGAAAATCGGCGTGTTTTGCGCAAAGCACCACATAAACATGCAGATGCGATATCCAGTTTTAAAGCAATTTATTATATTTGTTCGAACACTGTGGTCGAAATGATTTATTTTCATACCTCGAATCAGAAGAATTGCTACCAACATCAAACATAGCTGCATGCCCGTAGCTAGGTTTTAATGATTGGGAGGCAGAATACATTTTTAGAGAGGCATTATTTTTGATTTTATTACATATTTAAAACAAATTTTTCTGAGCACAACAAAACCTTGAGAACACAAATAAAGTTGGGGGGACACTGCCGCGAATTCCCTCCGTGGCTACGGGTCTACATAGCTAGTCGACCTTGTGCGCATTGTGTTGCAAATCAAGTATGCGAGACATATTACTGTTAGGCTATACTAAACAGACCGAACACCAGGCTGCTTCACGATGAAAAAATGGCTCACATTTTTCAAGAAGCGCGATGGAACTTTATGTGATTGGTGTAAATTGATGGTTGTGCACTTTGCTTTGTGCTTACAAGCTAAGCTGTTTTTTACTGGATTTAAAGCCGTTTGGTGCAGCCTATAGCGGGTTTGTGCCATTATAAAGCAGGCGTTTGCCATGGCATGAGAGACTACAAGCAAAAAACTAAGTAAAGTGCTTGTCCCAGTCACATTTTTTCACCGAAGGGCTTATTCGAATCCTGACTGCAAACGTATCAATTGCACGGCTTTTTTTAATGTCGTGATTTCACCACGGAGACCACATTTCAACAAGTTAGTTAAATCGAATTTCTATATGCCATAGCCCGTTTCAAATCTTGAAAAATTATCCTAATCACAATGCCGTAATTCGATCGGGGGAATTCCTTGTTGTTTAATTGTATGCATTGAAACTCTTTCTGGAAACCTTTTATCTATATCGAAGGCAGTAGCCTCTGTTGATCTGCACATAGGATCATCGATCATTTGTAGTACAGGGTTTTTCCACTATACGTTCATTGCAATCACTCTGATTTTTCTCATAATTTTTTATTTAAGTTTTTGGATTAAATATAGTATGGAAAATACGAAAACACGTTTTACAACAAATCACAAAATTTTTGTTAAAAATGTAACAAGGTGGCAAACTTTGAACTTGGTTAGACAGGAAACCATTGCAGTACTATTCATTTTTCTTTGTCTGAATTGATGGACAACTTTCAACAAAGGCTACTGCGTGTTTTTAAGACAAATCAACTACTTTAGTAGAATGATTTCTATTTCGTGTAACTCACCAAACCAAATGTATATGGTATGATGAGTTACCCAACGTAAGAATAATTAACTGTGAAAGTATGAAGCATGCTTTTGGAACACCAGGGTTTATTGTATAGTTCATATCCAGGTACAATTCAAATGCCAACTCATGTCGTGTTATGAAAAAACAATGAAGATTTTACGGTTTCGTTGATACTGGAGCTCTATTATAACAAAATAACGGCTTTCGGATAAACTTTCCTTCTTGTACATTAACTTTTTCAACAACTGATGCACAAAGCCCAGACAAGTCACAAATCAAATTGGGTTAGTAATTTAAGTATCAAAGTTGGAATCGATTTAAAAGCTTTTTTGAACTTTTTTTGGAAAATAATTTTAATCTTTTTGCCACACGTCATATTGTCAACTAACTTATTCGTTACTTGTGACTGGAAAATGCTTGTGATTTGCATTATATGATAAGAATTAAACGCATATTACCTTGTCCTTTCCATCCCACACAACGCCTTCTACGGATTGAAATACCTCAAAATTGCCCACAAGCGCTTGATTACAGTTTGATAACCTAGTTTGAACTGCATAAATATACAAGAAAAATTTGCAGGAACTCCAAGGAAAATGTTTTATTTAATAAATTCCGTGTGCACCAGTTGGTAGGAACTGGAAATATCATAAGCGCGGCGGAGTAGAGAGTTGACAAGGTTTCGTTTCCTGTGCAACGGAACGAAACTCGACCATTTCGAGTAGAGACCTGTATGTGTGGGTTTCCTGTAGGTAGAAGTGATAAAACCTGTTGATGTTTTCTCAATTAAAACATCAAGAAAGTGGTGCACACGGAATTTACGAATATTAAGCGAATGTTGTCTCGCAACGGGTACCCCAACAATTTTTTGGACCGTTGCATTCAGCAATTCTTAAACAGTAAATATTGTGTCACGCAACAACGTGATGCACCGGCTGAATCCCCTCCTTCACCCAAATATATTTCATTACAACTACCGTATTTGGGTTCTGATCCAATAACATACGACAGGAACTCAGCAGCTTTGTAAGACACAAGGCTGTAGCGAACGAGAAGCTACGTTGTTTTCAAGGTACTCAAAAGCTTCAAAGCTGGTTCTCGATCAAGGACCGTCAAGCTTTACTAAACCGGATTAACGTTGTGTACAAGCTTACCTGCTCATGCGGTGCCTCCTACATCGGGCAAACGCAACGCAATTTAATAAATCGTATAGAAGCGCATCTAATGTTTATGAATTGGAACAACTTCCTCAGTGAATGCAGCGAGCACGTTAGAACTAATTTGTGTGACATCAATTGCGAACCTGTCAGAAGGGCCCCCAATTTAAAACAGCCTAAGTCCCGCAAATGATATACAATATTACTTCCAAGTTTGCTGTTTTAGAGTGTGTGAATTGCAGGTACAGTATTAGCAAGTAAAGTATGATGAGTTACATTTAGACAACTCAAGTTGCATTGACTGAGCCACTTTCGCAGATAGTGCATTTTGCCGTACGTAGCCCATAACGCTTTTTGGTTGATTTTGAAATGTTTTCTTTCAAAATGTACAGTACGGTTTTTTTTGTTTTTAAAATGTACAACACAGGGTGGGCCAAAATTAGACGTGCTCTTGATTGCTTTTTTACAATCATGGCTGAAATTTTGGGACGGTATTGACAAATACTGAGTCGTTCCCGTAAGAAAATTATTCTACTTTCATCACTGCTCCGCATCAAACACACTTCTGATCCATTGCGGTTTCCCTGGCGTGGTTAATGGGCTTGTACTTAGATACTGCAAACCATAATCAAATCTATGCAAGGCTTTATTTTACAGTTTATGTGTATCGTGCTTGCACATCTATACGTTTTTGCATGCACCATGCCTATTAACAATATATCGTTAGAAAAGACAGGATGCACCAGTGAACGATGAAGCACATGTTTCTACTAGACAGTTTTGTTGAGAAAAACTTCAGTCGCGGTATTTCAGCTAATACCATTATATCCTGTTGTTCTTTCTTCGTAGCCACCTTGAGCTTTTGAGCACCTGGTGTTACGTTAAATTACGTCAATTTCGTCACGTCCCTTGCTATAGCAGGTTGGCGGTTCCTTGCACACTGCTCTCTAGTTCTGCACTTGCTCTGCGCTGAGCAATTCTTACGGACCACACACCAACAGTAGAGTTCAATAGCTTATCGTGTGGAATACAACTACGGGTATGTTTAGAAAACGTTGAAATTACGCAAAGCACCGGGTGAATGCTGCAGTTCGTTTGCAGATGTTTCGTTTATGACCAAACAGATCATGCTACTCACTTAATATCTATCGATACGTCGCAATTATGCGATTTTGCCTTTTGGCAAGAACCAACCAATAATTTACGCTTTGGAACAGCACATACGTAGCCAGAATGTTGCTTGTTTTTTTAGCTTTGTGTAAATGTTGTGATGCACAAGTTGCCAAAGTTACGAGATATATTCATATTAGGGACAACCAAAACTCCAGAGCTTCTAAATTAATACCTGTCGAAATCTCCTACAGCTCAAATTAAAACAGCTGAACAAAATCCTGATGCCATGAGACTTGCAACTGGTAGTATAGGTGCCTTGCTAAAGTAATCTTAACTTGAGGTTTTCACAAAATTAGGCATAAAGTTTTACTGTATGTTTCCTGAGGTAGTGCACATCAAAAGCCGATTGCGAAATTGGAATTAGTTTGAGGAGATTGAAGTTAATGCTGAACATGTTGTTTCAGTGTTCAAACATTTTTCTTACTTTGTTTATAAAAGGACTGCTTCCGTTTATATCTGTTACGTTTCAGATTCCCTTTCATCACAGACCTGTTCATAACAGACCGCGTTCATAAGCTACTGGTACAATCTCGGCCTCCGCATCAAACAAACATCTGATGTATTTTGGTATCGCTGGTTTCTCTGGCGGTGCTGTACTTAGACAAACCATAATCATATCTACGCAAGGCTTTATTCTATATCTAACGTGCTTGCATATTTGCACGATTTTGCATTTACCATTCCTATTAACAATATATCGTTAGAAAAGACAGGATGCGCCAGTGAGTGATGAAGCACATATTTATACTCCCGTTGTTACAGCAAGTACCCCAAGGCTTCAAGTTATTATTTGGAACTGGACAATTCTAAGCACAATATATGTAAATACCCTTCATTCACGTGTAACTTGCTGCTGTAGTTATACTTGTCCAATACAGGTAATAGTTGACAGCTAAAAAGGTGATTACACGCGTTTCAAAACGGGGCACCGTCTGAGAGAAGAGCCATAACAGTAAAAGGCGGAAATTAGTTAATATCGATAACAAACTTGTAAGTCCACCTATATATCGTTAACGTCATGTTCAAAACAAACCCTGTATTTAAGCATGCGATTAGGAATAAGCATTACTTCTGCTAATGGCGCAAAAAGATACCTTGTCAGACACGATGCCGGTTAAAAAAACAGACCTGTTCATAACAGACCGCGTTCATAAAAGACCTGTTCATAGACTGTTCACAACAGACCAGTTCGTAACGGGGTATTTTCATAGCAGACCACATTCATAACAGACCCCTTACACAACCAATGCCGAATTGAATGGGGCCAAAAAAGGTGATTGCTCAAGGCCCCTGTAGAAATAGGGCCCAAGCAACGAAAATGTGTGGCTTGATTCGTGTTAATTTAGTCTTTCAAAAAATTGGCATTATTCCCAACTCTTGCAGTTTTCCATACTGTCGTTTATTCTATAAGAGTCGTATCCATGGGTATAGCCATTGGGGTCAAGGTAGCCATACCCAGCCTCCGAAATTTCTATCATATCTTGTCATTTTATGCTTTGAGTGGCGGTGTCCCAAATAAAATACTGTTGCTCGCCCAAAGCCAAACGATATGGGCCACAAGCTATTTGGGCTGGCTACGCCATTGGCCATATCTAGAACACATGGAGTTTCCACTCACTTTTGAAAAGCAGCAGAATTTAAAATAAACCACGAAAGCAGAATTTAAACCAAACCATGAAAGCAGAGAATGTTTTTTAACAAATCTAGATTTTGTTTCCAACTGCTGTACCCTTGCACTCGCCTGCGGCTTGACGCATATGCAAGGGCGCAACGAGGGGGGCAAGACGGGAGCGATTCCCCGGGCGCCGATTCACTATGGCGGCGCCAAATCACTGCGTGGGGCGCCGAGAAGTCCCAACAATGTTCCAAATACTCTCTTCAATACAGTACATTTGCTTCTGAAAAACTATTTCGAATATGGGGGGCAAACTTCTTTCTTGCCCTGGTCGCCATCTATAACCTCGTTACGCCCCTGCGCATATGCCACGAACTTTTCTCTCAGAACTACCAAAGTCATCACGGAGGAATCGAGAATGTTCTCAAGTGGAGGCAGGTTTGTTGAGAAAAAGGTTCAGTCGCGGTATTTCAGCTAATACCGTTAGATCCTGCTGTTTTTTCTCCGTAGCCACATTGAGCTTTCGAGCTCCTGATGTTGCCATCAATCTCCACACGTCCATTGCTATAGCAGGTTAGCAGTTCACTGCACACTGCTCTCTAGTTCTGCACACGCGCTGCGCTGGACAAATCCTTACGGACCACACACCAACAGTAGATTTAAACAGCTTATCGTGTGGAATACGACCCTCTGTAGTTAAGTCGTTGAAATTATGCGAAGCACCGAACGAATCCTGCAATTTGTTTGCAAATGTCACGTATATGACCAAACAGATGTTGCTATTCACTTAATACAGTACCTATCGATACTTCGCGATTATGATTTTGCCTTCAGGCAAGAACTTACCAAGCGTTTAAATTGCTTTTTTCAAAAATTAGGTATAAATTTATTCTGTATATTTCCTTAGGGAGTGTTAATCAAAAGCTGATTGCGAAATTGGAACTATATAAACAGTCTTGAACATAATGTTGATCATGTTGTTTTAATATTTAAACATTTTCATTACTTTATTTATATAAGGATAGCTTCCGTTTATATCCGTTGTCTTTTTGAGGTTCCCTTTCAGACACATCTGTTCCTAACAGACCAATCAAAACAGATCAGGTTCAATAACAGACCTGTTCACAACAGACCACATTCATAAGCTACTAGTACCTGGGGCGGATCCAGCCAGTAAGTTTAGAGGGAGCGATTTCAGTAATATTTGGTACTCAAGTTTTATTACGAGTTCACTATTGTGAAAGAGATGAAGTATGCTTCACAACACTGCTATGGCAAAACAATGGACGGCAAAATGTGCTTTTCTCGCGAATGTTTTTTTCCGAATTGTACAAAGTCATGGCGAATAAAGTTACATTCGTCGTTTTTAGGGGGAAGATTGCCCCAATTGCTCCCGTCCCTGGATTCGACCCTGACTAGTGCATTTTGGCCTCCACACCAAACACGCTTCTGATGCACTTTGGTCACCCTGGTCTCTTTGGCGGTGCTGTACTTGGTTTATGCAAGGCTTTATTCTAGATTAGTGACTCCCAACGTTTTTGATCTCACGACCCCTTTCTAAAATAAAATGTATAAGTGCTTGGCCACAGCCATTACCTGCAACTCTGAAAGTGTTTCAAATAACAACGGAAAAGATTGAAAACACCATCATTTCTTATGTTAGATCCACTATATTTACATTCTTATACAAAACAAACAGCATATGTTCTAATCCCTGAAACGACTAAGCTTGCATCTGGGTAACTGCAACTAGTCTTGAAATTCTTGGTGGCATGTTTGTGAGAAGTGTAGTCTCACGTCATTCTCAACGTCCAGTCTATTGCGTGGTTTTTATTTTAATGTGGGCAAGGTTAAAATCCAGCCTCACAGACAGGGGTGGATAGTAAAATTTATGGGCCTGATGCAAAGGCTCAGAAAGGTGGACCAAAACAGTTGTTGAGGGGCTCCTTTTGGCACATTTGCACATAATTTTTGTTTATTTTGAAAAACACATGACTTGTTTCCGATCTTACTAAGTGTGGCTCTAGAGTTGTTCATAAACTTAACAAAAAATGCAAAAACTAAGTGCAAAACTCCCAAAGGGTGCCCGCGGCATCTCTGAAAAGAGGGAGGGCCGAGGTGACCGTCTCTTGTTCGCCTCCCCTAATATCCACCCCTGCTCATAGAGGTAGATGGAAACGAATGGGAAGAGCCTTAACAGTAAAAGGTGGAAATTGGTTAATATTAATAACAAACTTTGTAAGTCCGTATACATTGCGTTAACGTCAGGCTCAAGACAAAGCCTGTATTTGAACATGCGATTAGGAACAAGCATTACATCTGCAAATGGCGTAATAGCATGCCTTGTCAGACACAGCCTATGACCTAACTTCACAACCTCTTTCATTAGTTGCTGGCAATAGATAAAACTACTTTCTTATTCTTAAACTGAGTGTACGAGCAGTAATGGGAAGTTATTAACACTACACGAACAAATGTGCTGCGCTTTATAAGTAAAGCAGAAGCACATCTGTAGAAAAACAGCACTGCAATCGTTTGCACGAAGTACTTGCGCTCGTCTCAGTTTCACTTCCTGCACACTCTTGCAGACGTGGCATTGCATGCTGCATTAACTGCAGAAGTGTGGCGAACGTTCAGGTTCCTTCAGGGTCTCACTGCAATCATAGAATGCTGAAAGGTTTTACAGATGGATCACTTGCAGTTGCAGGAAGGCTCGTGCAAGGACATAGAGATTTGTGAGCAACGACAACTTCTGGGGGGAGGGCAACCGGCAATGGATCCTCCCAAAATTTTCAAACGCATGTTTTAGTTGTTGAATATAACAAGCTACAATGAATTTCCCTCCACGAAAATAATACAACAACAAATCACAATCATTTTGTCCCCACCCCGACAATATCATCTGGGCTGCAGCCTTGGCGAGTAACGTCGATTTTGCAACCCTCACATTTTAACGCAAACCAAGGCATTTTTCCAAAATGCAAACATGTTTCCCGCTCTATCAATCGAACAAAGCACTGAAATAGGTTTTTGACCACGAATTGGAGAAACGTTAGCTGATACATATCTATTAGCACCAGCTTAAAATATATAATGTACGACGACATTTTGAGGTGGTTTGAAGACATCATACGTTACGGTAAAATAGCCCACGGCAAGCCTATCTAAGTTCTTTTCACTTTTTGCTTGGTTATAACAAATACTTGTCAAAATATTTGGCAGCTAATGTCAATGGCTCTGTTGCAAAAACTTTCTGCTGAGCAAAAATTCAGTAAAACTGACATTTTGTCTTGGTTTTCCCAAAAACGTAATTTGGTCTAATAACAGAGAGCTGCTTTGACAAATCAGAGAAGTGGTTTAGGCTACTTTGTACGAGCCATCAAATGAAGACCTGAAAAGTTAACTTCAGAAAAACAGTGCTCTAGTCTCTTCATTACTCGGGGACATGTTGTTTTGTTAAAATCAATTTTTCAGCAGTGCTTCTTGGTCAGACATCGGCATACTTTTTCACCCAAATCTGCAAGATCATTAAAGATGTGTCGCAATTAGCGAAATCACGGTGGCAAATGCATCATTCCCTATTCAAAAGAGGTCAGCAAAGCAATATGCTGCTGTGAGTTAAGCCTAAGCTGCGAGAATCAAGAAATCGCTTGGCGCAACTTAAAACATGACACAATGATGTGGTCCACACAAATGGAAAACTTACGTGTGTGCGAAATGGGCAGTATAAAAATGTAACGTTATCTTCATCTGATATTTTAAGCGCTTCTCTAACTGTTCACATAACGAAAACATGAAATAAACAAGTGAAATAAGTGAAAACATAAGAAACACCAATTAATACGATGTGGCGTCTTGTGCAGTTTTAAAATAAGAGCGGAACGAGTCCGAACTAACCAAAAATGGCAAATACGACAAAGAGTGATAGATCTGCAGTCTAAATCTATTTCGCGACAAGATTGCGGTTGTTACATAATGATAAAAGTCAATGCAAGTGATTTTGATGTTTGTTCCACGGTGTTAAGCATTTTCATTGTGGACAGTATCGCCACAAATATCGAAAATATATCATTTTATTCGATGTTTCTACTTAGTCCTAAGCGATTTTCAGGAAAAACATGAAATATAATGCACCAAGCCACATGAAAAGGTGAAGATGCGGTTTCAAGGCATTCGTGCTATATTACGCAAAAACACAATTTTGTGTGAAATAATAGCAACGGAATAGATCGGGGCTTCTCAACCTGTGGGCCAAGCAACAATTTTAAGGGGCCAGGGCCTAACATTGTTGATACCTCGCCAATCTTTTCCGGGGAATTCTGGAGAGATGGCCCAACCAAAGTAGCTAGCGTTTCTCGATTCGGAAAGTGGTTCGACATTCAGCGCTTTGCGAATTTCATGTCTGCGCACTTTGTCGTGACGTGCCCAGACCCTTAGTCAGATTTTAAGGTTTTGAGTGGCAAAATAATTTTTAGTGGGGAATGTTGTTGCAACCTCTCCGTTGGCGTTGCGTTGAAAGTGTGATTCACCACGAACGGGATGTGCGCGAACAACAACAATATATATGTGACGCAAGCAAGCAATAGAGTGATTGCGGTGGGGAAACTCTGTCGATATTAACGTGTGAACGATTGAACTTGATGACTAGCGCACGCGGATGGTGATTGCGGCGCATGATCTCTATCGTTGCTTGCTGCCGCAATGTGAAGCTTTGCGCACATGCCGCTCGGGCTTTTCCGATCGCAACAGGGAAATATTTTGTTTTTATTAGATGTTTCAATAAAAAATTTTCTAGGCAAACAAAATTTTGGGGCACAAGAAAAATTGGCGGAGGCAATGTTCCTGAATGCCTAGTGTCACACCGTGAATTTTTCAGAGAGCGAGGGCATTGGCCACCTGGCATTTCAAAATGGCGGCAAATGAGGGGAGGTGCTATTTGAGGATAGTATAACTGGTAATTTCACGGTTTATCAAGGTCGACTTTAAAAAATTTGTTACAGCTATTCGCCCACACAGAATATTCAGAATGCTTTTTTTTATATAATTTCTGTTATTATTTTTAGGTCAACATTGTTGCTGAAGAGAAACAAGCATAATTGGTAACGATTTATTTATTCTTTTATAAATTTCCGTTCCCTTTAACTCTTTTATTTCCCCTTCCCTAAAATTGTCTTTAGTTGTTTTCATTTCTACTCTGTGCACATGCAGCAATTGTCGTATTGGAGAAGTTGTACATTGGGTAGGCCATACACCTTCTGTTTGTTTATCAATTGGCCCACATGCTTGAAAAGGTTGAGAACCCCTGGAGTAGATGAAACACCCGCGTAGAGATCCGGTTGATGTTCCTGTATTGAAGGAGGCTCGAGTAGAGTTTAACAGGCGATTCTTCCCAGTATTTCTGGTTGCTTAAAATTAAATTGAAATCTCATTTGCGGAGTAGTTGACGTTCAGCGTGCGTCAAAAAACGAGCCTACGTCACAGCGAGTAGTCATCTGTCTCGGGTATGCGATGCATTCAGTTGTGCTGCCAGAATGTTTATGTTTTTATTTAAACTATACGGTGTACACGGGCATGGCAAAACGTTGCACAACTTCCTTGACATCAATGACGTATTACTATAGTTAAAACAAACTTTCCAGTGGTATAATCACAACGTTCATCGTCAAATGGCTGCGCTTAAGCATGAAGTGAGTGCTTACACTTGTCAAATCAAGTTAAAGTCTGCAGTTTTCTCTTTTTTGATAATTTATCATTGGTAAGTAGATCATTTCTTTTAAAACAATAATTGTTCAGCAGAATTTTGAATATATTCAACTAGCCATCTTTACTATTGTACGTGGATCATGGCTGTTTTCACAATTTTCCATTATAAAAATGGACAAACTTCGGCTTCCAAGAACGACTGCGATAGTTTACCAGCAAAATCGCGCTGGGAAGAACACTTCTGATACTGGTCAGTTTCACAAAGCTTAACAACAACCTAGTAGCTTATCAAAGCAATACGAACCATTTCCAGTGATGGAAATAAAAGATCACCCCGTGAAATGACTTCAATAAAAGAAGCTTCAATGTACTGGACATCAGCAGTATCACAAATCATTCAAAAGTGATGCTGCTGATGCCTTCTACATCACATGGCACATACACCAACAACTGAAGAAAACAACAACAACAATATGTAACTTGCTGACCCATATCTATGATGTGTTCACATTTTATCAAACCAAAATGTTCTTTTTTTAGTTAACTCGCTTGCATAACGTCACCACTTCTTCCAGCAGACCTTGTTAACACAGCAGCTTCAGCAGGTAACTGTAGTCGTGAAGCATGCGTAGTTTTTTTATCTTTTTGTGATTACTTCCACTGCTTCATAATGAAAATCACGGCCAATGAAAACGATACAAACGACATATTGCAAACGTTTCAATAACTCCTGTTATCATCATCAGTGCATTGCTAATTGAACTGCAGTGATCATGCTGTAGGTTCTTACTGCTAACTGAGAAATCAAATATCTAACCGCAAAATTGGCACAAGACCTTCAACTGACTTTCATTAAAGGGAAAGTTTTGCTCTGTCAAGTGTCTACTTTTGAAGCTAACTGCTACCAACAATGTACCGCGCTAATACAAATGGTACCAAAAACGCTTGTAATAACGCTGGATTGCAAGTTTTTCCGCACCAGTGGAGACTCGGTTTCGTGAATATCATGACACCTTCTCTGACCTCATGGAAGGCTTGAACGGCCTATGTGTTTTCTAAGGGCCTTGACTTGACCGACTGGCTGTCAAATGCTCTATTATAAAATAGTTATTCCAAAATGGTTGCTCACAATTTTGAGGCATTAGCCAAGCTCGAATGAAAAAATTACAAAAAATGGGTTTGCCAAAGCCCCACTTTCTAATTCAATAGCAAGTTTTACATACGAACTGATGGCGTAGCAATGACGCGCCTATTGCCCCTCTGCTTGCCAACACATTGAATTTCGTCGAAGATCAAGCTCTCACCAAAATCAACGTTAAAAACAAATCAATTGTTCTTAGGTGCTACTTAAAAGCCTTAGATGATATATTTGTTGTTTTCAACGACGTGAATGCGCTGGACATTTTTTTTGATGTCATAAACAGCGTGCAGAAAAACATCACTTTAATCCAAGCGCTGGAGTGCGGAAATTCCCTTGCGTATTTGATAGGAAAAATCAGATTGAAATGCAAACGCCAACAAACTGGAACCCGACTCATTCTGGACTCTGCACTACACCTACTGGACAAGATTTATGCCTCATCACCGCAAAGTAAATCTTGTTTCCCAAGGCATTCAGCCATCAACTCCATCTTCTAGAGGTCATTGACCCGCATTGGTCTCCCCTCTACCTTAGAGCCTGTCGGCCTGACTAACGATGGAAGGAGGCCGGATGGCCTAACTTTGGGCCCCTGGAACAGAGGCCTGAGACGCAACAGTTGTGGACACTTTTGCTCAGGGCCAATATAAAGACTCTGCCAGACAGGCTGGTTTTGCGGCCACAAAAGCTGAGGCCGCAAAATGCCAAAAATATCATGACCTCCAAAGCAATTACCACTTACAACCAGTGGCAATGGAGACCACTGGTGTGTATG
>Ga0210059_1007327_pt1 | contig 17547 bp, 9 predicted proteins | sample Ectturendosymbi2_FD_188042 | JGI IMG/M metagenome (GOLD analysis project Ga0210059, IMG submission 188042) | Ecteinascidia turbinata endosymbiont from Florida, USA - Sample 2 (SPAdes) (version 2) | ecosystem: Host-associated > Tunicates > Ascidians > Unclassified | place: Key West, Florida...
CGCTGACCATCTTTTGGAAAATTTGTTGCTAGTTTGACCAACATACTGTTCATGACATATCACACAAGTCGCGACGTAAATGCCAAAATCTGCGCAAGATTTATGAAAACGCACCTGGTAGCGTTGCTGCAAGATAATTGTCTTTACTTTCTTTGTTGTGCTTTCTTGAGTGAGTTGTTCGGATGCGTGAGGAATATAAAAGGGGTTTGCCAACACTGAGGCTATTTTGACTGATACCAATATATCGGCAAAACCCAAATATCAGCCGATTATATGGGCCAGGCCGATATATCGGTCTATCTCTAATAAATAGTCATGCTTTTTCTAGGTACATGCGTTTGTGAAGGTGGTTTCGCAACACTAGCTTCTTTGAAACCAAGTGCCGAAAAAAACTTCAATCAGAAGAATACATTAGTTGTGCGTTAACGACCGCAAGCCATTATCTCAAAAAACTTGTGAAACAAACGTTGATACTTATTGCAAACAAAACAACCACACTAATCGAAAACATATTTTATTCAACGTTTCGGCTTATGCCTAAACAATCATGAGGCATCAATGAAATGCAACAGTTAGAAAGAAAAAATAAGGACCATGCAACTTTAAGGCATTCGTTATTGCATCCTTATTTTTTCTTACTAACTGTTGCATTTCATTGATTCCTGATGATGGCTTACGCATAAACCAAAACGTTAAATAAAATAATGTTTTCGATGATTCTGACTGTTTTGTTTGGATTAAGAATCTAAAGCAACTCTGTGCATTGTTTACCAAACTCTAATACAACAGTTCTCATTGAAATTTGTGAATGTAGGCAATGAATCAAAATTTCTATAACTAGTGTTTGTATTATCCTCAAATTCTACCTTTAGCCGGCAATAATTTATACTGGTGTCGAAAAATCTATGTCTTGAAAAGGTTGGGAAACACTGGTCTAGACAGATATTCAAGAATGTTACCATTCAGTCATATAGTAAGCTCTTGACAAGCAAAATGCATTTTGTAAAGTTATTGCAGGCATTGTGAAGTCAAATCATTGTTAACATGGCTCAAAATCAATATGGCAGGGGTCTGACACAGTAAATTAGATAAAATTTTACATATGGTTTCAGAATGTCCCAAATGGATGTGCTTCAATTCACACATGGTGCATTACTTTGAATGTATAAATACCTATTTGCCTCATTGAAAAGTCTGTCAGAAGTTCATACACTTAACCCTTTAATTCCCGTGTGGGATCGTTTTTTTGCAGAGCTTTGCAATCCTATAACTCGCCAGGCGATTGAGCTAGAGAGCTGTTCAAACCCTCTACGAATTCAGCAAGTCTTGTAGACAAAATCGAAAAAAAAACGTTTTTTGTTTTCGGTGGGGGTTTTTCTTGAGGTGACGTCACAAAGAAGGCATGCTTTGGAAAATTGGCCACCTTTGGCCGGCCGTGGGCCCAAGCCCGTTGACCCATTCTTTTGGCTCAGAGTTTTGTTGAAAACTAGGTCAAAATCCGCCTCTATAGAGCCCTTGATTGACTTGCTAGCATATCTGTAGCCAAAATTATGGGTCAAAAACCCAGTTTTTGGCCTAATCCAAAACATTTCAGAAAAGGCATAATTTGCCCTTTCAGGGCAAACTTTGGCCAGCCATAACTCGGCAGCAGCTAGAGAGCTGTTCAAACCCTGTAATGACTAGTGGCGTCGTGTAGTTTAGAATAAAAGAAAAAATAAATAAATTTGGTTGGGGGGTTTTGGGCCAGTGGGATCCTGACAGGTGCATGTTTTCTGGTTAATTATATGACGTCATCATCTGATCCCACGCGCCAATATTGTGGCTCGCAGTATTTTTGGATTCTAGGCCAGAATATACGTTTTTAGAGCCCTTTATTGAGTTTCTAGCGTTTTTGGTTCAAGAGTTGGCCAAAAAACAGCTGATTGGTAAAGGGCTTTTCTCAATACTTTTAGGGGATTTCCCTAATTAATTTACAGTTTTTTGCCTTAATCTTGGAACCAGGAACGCTGAAAACCTATTCGGACTCTTCAAAGTCCTAAAATGTAACCAAAAAACAGCTAAACTAAAAAAAAAATTTGTGTCATTTATATGGCTCCTGTGGGTCTTAAAGGGAGGTCGGGCAAAAATGCTGACATCAGCAAAAAATAACATAAACATCCTATCATAATATAACCATTAAGCTTTATTTATCTGTTGTTTATTTTTACTTGTGTCTCATTTTGTTCGTGATTTTACCTAATTGGTTGATTTTACCTAATTGGTTGCACTAAATTCTAAATTACAACTTTGCATAAAAGTTGAATTGTACTTCTGTATTAAGTAAATAACCATTATGCACAATTGTGTGTAGGGACTTTTTGAGCAAATAATTATGAACATGTTTGTAAAATCTTATTTCCAACATATTTTTGAGTCAGAAACATTTTGCTTGTTCTGTGCAGACTTGTGGAATGGTGTGCGCTACTAATGGCAAAACTTTGTGCAGGGTTGTTAAAATGCGTGCACTGTGTACTAATGGCAAAAACAGTACTGGAATCCAAGGCAGAAAAAAGTTAAGCCAGATAATGTTGTCAAATGACATTATTTGTTCTAGGATTCATGACTTGGATGAAGACAACTTGCAGCAGTTAATAGTCAATATCACAGCCAATCCTGTCAAAGTGAGCCTTGAGTTAGATGAGTCGACTGATGTCTGTTTTTTAGTCAGTTATTGGTTTTTGTGCAGTATGTAAAGGAGAAAGAAATTATTGAAGATTTTTGTTTGGTAAACCATTGACAACAACCACAAAAGCAATTGATGTTTTTAATATTGTCAACAATTTCTTTTTGAAGCATGGACTGGCACTCATCATGTGTGATTCACCCTGTGCTGATGGAGCTTCAGCCATGCTCGGCAAAAAATAAGGTTTTGCAGCCCTTGCTAAAGGTTATTGTTTTTTGTGTGGTATGTGAAGGAGAAAGAAATGATTGAAAAATTCTTGTTTTGTAAACCATTGGCAACAACCACAAAAACAATTGGTGTTTTCAATATTATCAACAGTTTTTCTTTGAAGCACAGACTGGTGCTCATTATGTGCAGTTCACCCTGCACTTATGGAGCTCCAGCCATGCTTGGCAACACAGGTTTTGCAGCACTTGTCAAAAAGGAGGTACCTTACAGCACAGTCACACATTTTATGCTACATCGCCATACCCTTGCAGCAAAGTCATTACCTGACCAATTGAAATATGTGTTGTCAATTGTTGTGAGTGCAATAAACTTTATCTTATCAGAGGCCAACAATGAATTACCATCTGTTCAAAGTTTTTTGTAACAAAGTTGAGGCTCAACACAATGTTCTTTAACACGCAGGAGTGAGGTGACTATCCCATGGTCGATTGCTTACATGTATTTGTGAGCTTCTAAAACATCAGAAGTGGCAACACTGCTTAGTGCTGTTGCCACGCGGTGCAATAAAAAAAGCGTGTGAATGGACTGAAAAAATGTCTGTGCATGTGTAGTAGTGCTCATGTTTTCATGCAGTGCTAGAAAAAAAGGCATGTAAATGGACTAAAAAATGTCTGTTTGTACGCATTAACTTTCATGTGGTGGAACCAGGTACACCACTGATGTTGTGGAAGATCTAAACCGAAACCAATTACCTGGTTTAAATTACCATTTTGGATTCGGATAGTTTAGGATCCGATGCTTCTGGATTCGTTATTCCTAAATGCCCGTCCCTAGTCAGGCTGCTATGCTAATTTTCCACAAGTTACCAAAAAATATCATTGCCCATTGTCATTGAAATAAAAAACAATTGCAGGTAATACAGCAGTTCTTCCACAGATACTTTCAGCCAGAAGAAGTTTCTGTTTCACAAGGTTGTATGCAGGATCATTTATTATTAACTTAAAATCTATGGATCTGTTCTTTTTGGCCATAGACTGAAACGTTTTTGAAATGACTAAAAAAAATTTTAGTCAATTTCAATCAGAATGTTTGAAAATATTAGCTAATCGCCACTGTTATGGCGAATTTTAATACAACTGTAAGACAAATAACCGAAATATTTCAGTGACCAAAACGTCTCAGCAAAATTGACGAATACGTTTCAGTGAAAAAAAACAGCTATGGATGACAATGATGGAATCAAGGAAACTCTAGTTGAAATAAAAGCCAGTAGAAAAAAATTAGAATGGAGTTACATTCAATGCATTTGGATACCTTCAGGTGCACGCAAATCAACAGTTTCTCCCAGTTAGCAAAGACAGCTTTGGAAGTCCTTGTGCCATTACTTATGTGAAAGCGATTTCTCAACTTTCCTGCACATCAAAACCAGACAGGGGGGATTACAGCACAAATGTAATCGATTACGATTACTTGCCACCTGCTTGCGATTATGAATAAACAAAATCATGATTACTTTGTAAGTAATCACGATTACAATCGCGATTACATTTGTCTTGAAACATCCGCAGAAAGAAAACAAAACCCAATTGCATAGTTTTGTCTAAGTATATTTTCAGACAACATACGGTTTGAATCAATGCAATAAACTCTGCGGCCTGTGAGTGTGGTGCAGAAGAACAAACCGTCGACCATGTCGGCCTCCAGTGTCCAATCCATCGACCTCCCCACGGACTGCACGGCCTGACAGTTCTGGATGATGAGATAACCGAATGGCTGCTCAACACATGCTCCGAAATCTAGCGTGGCCAAGCAGTGGATAAAAGAAGAACTCGCTCAAACGAAAGAAGAAGAATGCAATAAACGAAAATACTAATCTGTAAGGATCAAGGACCCGAAAAAAGAAGAAAAAAACATTGATTGTTTACTGAGATGTTCGTGCAGTCAACAAACCATGTGGCGTAACTTGAGGTTTGAGCTCGAGGAGAAACTTAGCTGAAAGAGGCTCACTGGCCTCTGTAAGGGACCTACTAGTCAACACTCAGAAAAAAACTTGATAAATGATGGTGAATCTGGGTGTGGATGGCTATGCAGTAGTAAAACCCCAAATCAACGGAAAATATTCCGAAAAACGCAAAAAGACGACACCGTACTAAATAACTATTGAAAGGATAATGAAACTGAAATGTAAGTTATGTGGGGGGGTTGGTTTTTACATTTAGCTGGCCAGGGGAGTAAAATCGCCACTCTTTCCTCCCGTCAATTAATCCAATGCCACAAACACTAAAGGCATTGGTTAAACAAAAATAATAACCAATGTTTAAAATCTTTGTTAAAGTTGATAAATATCAACGCTTAAATCTTTTATCAGGAAAACGACATCTATCATGCTTGAACATGTGTCCAGCAATGCTGAAAATTCGTTTCTTAGTGATTTCATAATTGCTGACTATTTCTTCTAACTGCGTGTTACGATTGTCTGCAAGCCAACATAGCGTTGTGCAGCTTTTAATTTGAAATGAAATGAACAGTGATGCCAATATAGCTGAGCATCTGTCTATTGGACCGATAGTCAATGGTTAACAAAACCTCACAGGTTTCTTTGACTTTTTTTCACCAGTATCTGGTGGATCACAGTTAACATGCTAGTTATCAGTGTTGTGGAAACACCTTATTCCTCTGAAAGAAAGTTAACGCATATAATTTACTGTACTAATTATATACATAGCCTACTCTAGCACCTACATTCATAAGTTCACTTTGAATATATATAAATGAAATGAACACCTCTCCTCCTAATGTCCCTATTCTGTTACTGAAGTGTGAACCTGTTTTTAAGAAGAGCTCCTATTTTTGTTCCTACGTCTCACCAGACTAGACTCACGTTACTTCTGGCGGCCAACAGGAAGGCTAGCTGGAACAAAGTGAGAATTAGTTAGAAACGCTGTGCTTGCCCTTGGACTGTCTGGATTGAAACCACAGAGATGGGCAAATAGCCTCCCCTGAAACCACAACCATAACAAACGATGATAAAGGAGGAAACCAAGCCACCACAACACAGTTCATCGCTCAGTGATGTAGGGTGAAAATTTCAATGTTTATTTGCAAAAGCAATTGTCGATTACAATTAATTGTAATGTAATTGATTACATTTCATTTTTGGTCAGTTCAATTGATTATGATTACCCAAAAAACTGTAATAAATTACGATTGACGATTACCCCATGTCTGATCAAAACTACCGGGAATTGTTTAGAACCCAGGAAACTAATCTCGAGTCCGAGTCTTTTCAGCCTTTGATCGACTTTCTAGCATTTCTGGTTCAAAAGTTATGATCTAAAATAAATAAATAATTTAATTATCTAATTAACTAATTAAATATTTTTATTACTTTCGATCATAACTTTTCAACCCGAAACCCCAGCAGGTCATCCAAAGTATCAAAAGACTCTGATTGTAGCCTAGTTTTCAATAAAAACTTCAGCAAAATACTACCGGTTTGGGCCCAGGGCCAGGTGAAGTGGGTCAAACTATCGTTTTTGTATTATGTGGTGAAATGGAGACCAAATTAAACATATTCTTCCATGGTAATGTTCACTAACAGCACTTCATAACAAAGTTCATGATATTCTGAACGAAAGCGGCTTTGCTGAACGATTTGAGCGCTTGGGTCATACGGATTTGTTGCGCTTATATCTATAAGGTGTGCCTGATGCAACGACTGCCGTTTCAGTAGCTATTTTTGACGCTGTTGACGAATTTCTGAAATGCTGTAATAGATTCTAGTAAAGCAGTGTATTCGTTTTGCATATTATTTATGTTTTTTTGGAGTTAACTCGTGCTGTATTTTGAAAGCTCGACGTGACATGACAAAATTGCACCAGCCAGGCTACCGCCTGTAGCAAGATTGTCGTTAAATAAATAAATAGATACATACAGGGCAGCAATGTAGAGTGCAATGTTGAATAAGTTTTTTTGGATTAGTTGTTTTTGTCAAATTATATATATGATTCTTGACATTGATGTCTGGTGTCTTGTAAACTTAAGACTTATGCATATCTTTTGTAAGTGCAGAAGCGCTTTATTACATGGGCGTTTGTGGTGCTAATTATGCAATGTTTCTTATTCAGAGAGCATATAATTATTGTTAATTGCTAAAATACAGCTTAGCTATGGTTGCCATTGAAAACATTGATGCGATGAAATCATGGTTGGTGAAAAAACTTTCTCCCGTGTAAGTATATTTGTGTGTTTGTTTTTGCTTTGCCTACATAGTTTTTAATCGTGGTTATAAATGCTTCATTTATGTGATGCTTCTTGCACATTTTGTTACTTTGTATAAACGGAATGAGAATGACACATGTTAATTTTTACAGAAGGTATGTGTTAAGCAGTTAGATAAAAAATTAGGCACGAATGTATATTATTCTCTTAACACGTTCACTGCCAGTGTAAGATATATTCGTACTTTGAACTCCCGCATTAGCCGCTATTTTCACACCACTTTGCAACTCCATAACTCGCTTGTCGATTGTGCTCAAGAGTTGTTCAAACCTTTGAAAGATGTGGCAAGTCTTATGTATAGTTTGCAATGAACAAAAATGTAGGTTTTGTATTTCATTTTTTGTGGTGTCATGAGTGAGGTAGGTTCTTGGCTATTTTGGCTCAGGCTACACAGGGTTGGGTTATTTAAATCATGATTTAGATCAAGCAATAAAATTCATAAAAATCAAGCAAAAATCATATGCAGCTTTGAAGCTTTGTGTGATTTCTGTGACACATTTGATTGGCTTTCTAGCAGGTTTTCACTTACAGCAGTATAAAAGGTAGGGAGTTCTTGTGATAACACTCATTTGAAAACAATTAAAGCTTCATCAATCATAGCTTCTGTGAGGTCACAATCTATTTCGATTAACTGCAAAAATGACATGTAGACTGAAATCAATAACCCTTGCAGACGCCAGGGTTGCAGAGTCGGAGTTAAAATATCTGCCTCCGACCCTTCCAAAATTTCAGTCTACAACTTTCCAAAATTTCTTACTCCAGCCTTTCCAAAATTTCCGACTCCGACTCCTTAACATAAAAGGAATGAAATTTGGCTGTTACAATCAATGGAAATCATGGTGCAAGGCAGGAAATCTGTTTCAACACTTGTTTCAAAAGAAATTGTACCATTTCAACATGAATTTCCAATTTAAGAGTGTGATGTAAAAATGATCCAATTAGACATCTGGAGTTGGAGTCTCACAAAAAAATCCAACTCCAACTCCCAGTGTTGTTACAAATCCGGCTCCACCCAAAAACCTCCGACTCTTTACGACTCCAGCTCTGACTCCGCAACTCTGGCAGATTCAGAAGTTCGAACTGTTAGAATGCCACAAGTTTGAACATTTAGACTAGCATAAAGCTAGTTTTTTAGTCATAGACTGATTTTTTTAAATGAAAAAATTAAGTCAATTCAGTCGCAATGTCTGAAAATATAGACCAGTGAATTAGAGACCAAGTTTCAGGGGAGGATGGAGGGGATGTCCCCCCAATGTTTGGACAAGGGAGGCACCATATCATTTGTATCCCCAATATTTTGATGCATTTTCATAATTTCCACTTTTAATGTAATTGTTGTGTTGTGTTCATTTTATCTACTTTGAAAAAGAACTCTTTCAATTACTAATTTTAAAGTTTTATGTACTTAGTAAAGAAGCAAATGCTTAGCAATCATTGCCAAGCACTAGCACAGTATTATGCAACTGCCATAGTACTATAGGTGTAGCCAGGGAGGCTTGGACAATGCTCCCAAAAATATTTCATTTTAATAATTTGCCTACTATTTTGCCACTTTTACAAAAAGAGTACACCACGGTTGATTGAACATGGTGACATCATCGAAACACAATGATACAATATTTGTGTGATATGCACAACGACATGCATATCACACAAATTTCGTTCCCCAAAGTTTTCTAGCAAACTTGGTTCCTGCAGTGAGTACTGTTATGTCGAGTTGTAATAATACTAATAGAAAAATGACTGAAATGTCTTTGTGTCCAAAATGTCTCTGTAGAAAAAATCCTAGGCACAAAGTAAAAGTTGCATCTAAACTCATCTAAATTACGAACTGATTTGTCTTCAGGAATATTGCATGAGGGGAAAAAAAGTTTAAATGAAAGTTAGTTGTGTTTAGTTGCTGTACTTGAATAAATAAAGCACAAAAAAGTCTTATTGAAACAAACTATTTAAAATTACAAGTGCTAGGTGGCCACCCCTACATATTTGATCAAAAGAGATCACAAAAATCTTATATCAATAAAAAAAATCTGATTTTTAAATGAAATCCGATAAAAAAAATTATTATTTTTATCAGTCCTGAGGTTACCTGGCCCTGAACCCCAACTGCTAGATGAAAGTTTTTGACTCAAGTTTTCATTAGAAACTAGGCTATAATCTGAGTCTTTCAAGCTTTTAAATGGCTTTCTAGCGTTTCTGGTTCAAAAGTTATAATTAGGGAATTAATTTATTATTTTGATGTTTTCAGGCTGTCACTTTGAATTAGAAACATGGAAAAAACGTAATCAAAAACTCAAAAAACTCAGATTCTAGCCTAGTTCCCAATAAAAACTTGAGTCAAAAGATTCCATCTCATGGTTGGACCCAGGTTCAGGTAACCTGAGCCAAAATGGCTTAAAACTTACCCACTTATGACGCCACCCACAAAGAACTTGAAACCCAAAAGCGAAATTTTTTTTTCATTGCAAACTGAAAGACTCACTGAGTCTTGTAAAGATTTGAATAGCTCTCCAGCGCAATGGCCTGACAAGTTATGGGGTTGCTCATAGACACTAGAAACCAAGGCTCATGCGACCTGTCCCAGCAGTAAAGGTGTTAAGCAATCAGAAATAATACCTGAATTTTGTGTTAACGGCTTGCACTTGGTAGTATCTTTCTCATGATTGCTTTTCCATTTTGTCACAGTCCAATGAAACAGTTTACCATATTCTTTTTTATGTTACATCACAATTCACTGATTTGATCTTGAAGTTACTATCCTTAGTTCAAATAACCAACTTATTGCTGGTTATATGTGTAATAATCACCATTGCTTTTGCATATTTTGAAGTTGCTGAGTGCTATTACATTTGGTTCATAAGCAATGCAGTGCTTTTCAAAATGTTGTGAAATGTGTTTACAACCTCCAGGTGTGATGCTGATCCTGGTGCTCTTGCCAAATATGTAGTGGCTCTGGTGAAAAAGGACAAATCTGAAAATGACCTGAAGAACCTGTGTAAAGAGCAGTTGGAAGTATTTCTTCAAAAAGGTGGGAGTTATTCATGTTGTGATTTGGATGTAAATACACCATGTCATCCATGCCATTTGGTAGGTCACACATGAAAATGGTGAAAAATGCAAGTGTTTGTGAACCATGATGATGTGATGGTACCAATTTTCTGTTCAGATTTTGTAAGAAAGAACTGGAGGAGACTCAAACATATATATTTTTCTTTTTCATTTTGCCCCACGTTATTTATTTACTGTAAAAAATTCCTGCGTTAGAGAAATGCAACTATCAACACATTTTGCTGTATAAACATCTTTTTGTTTCAACTAAAATGTGTCAAGCAAACCTTTGGCTTAGATACAATAGACATGGGTGAAGATCAACTGTAACATTGGAAAATTTGTTGAAAATAATGTACCAGTACATGTCATTTCAGTTTCTTGTTGCAAAGAAAACAGCCACAATAATAAAAACATTATTTTGTTTGACGTTTCAGCTTATGCGTAAGCCATCATCAGGAATATGCTTAAGCATAAGCTGAAACGTCGAATTAAATGTTTTCGATTATTGTGGCTGTTTGTTTGCAATAAGAATCTACAGCAACTCCGTGCATTGCTTACCAAAGTTCATTTCAGTTTCATTGATCATACCAATAGGATCAAATGTTTACATGAACAAGACATGCATTACTAGGAGGTTACCTTAAATTTTACAAATAGATTTAATGCAGACTAGCTTTTCTTTGACAGGTCAATATGTTGTTTTGTGATAATTGAGTTTTATGTGATTGGCGATGAAATGTTCTGATAACTTGGTGAACATTAATTTAGGTGGTTGTCAAGTTTTGTAATTTTGCCCTATGTGTGTGTTTCAAATTAAGTAGTCTTTCTTGGGGTAATGTTGTTGGTGGTAAAATGCTGACATTCATGGTGGAATAGATATTGTGGTGACATAACGTTCCTGGTAGCACCCAAAGTGATATTCCTGGTGGCATGCGTATTGTGGTGATCATTGAAAGATGTTTATTTGCGACTTTTTGTTTGCTGTTAACTCTTTGGCGTCTGGCTGCTTTCGGGGATTTTCAGAAACAAACGCCTAAACGCATGTGGCTTTGTGTGGGAATTTCTCTGGTCCAGTATGCTCTACAGACCCGGTAAAAGTCTCAAAAGACGCGGCAAGTCTTCTAGTTTGCACTCGAAAAAAATTTTTTTGCTTGGGGATGTGGGTTTTTTGTGAGTGATGTCATAAGTGGAGGACTTTTAGGCCACCTTGGCCCACTTTGCCTGGCCCTGGGCGCCAACCGTTAGGTGGTAGTATTTCGCTGAAGTTTTTTACTGAAAACTAAGCTACAATCTGAGTCTTTTGATACTTTGGATGACCTGCTGGGGTTTTGGGTTCAAAAGTTGTGATGTAAGTTAGTACAAATATTTGACTAATTAGATAATTAATTAATTTGTTTATTTTAGATCATAACGTTTGAACCAGAAACGCTAGAAAGTCGATCAAAGGCCCAAAAGACTCGGACTCGAGTCTAGTTTCCAATGAAAACTTCAGCAAAACACTTTGGCCTAGCAGTTGGGCCCTAGGCCAGGCAACATGAGCCAAAATGACCCCAAAACTACTTCACTTATGACGTCAGTCACAAAAAATCTGCACTCACCGACCAAAAATTTTTTTCAAGTGCATGCTACTAGACTGGCCGATCTGTTTGAGCTCTTGAACAGCTCCCTAGTGCAATTGGTGGAGGAGCTAGGGCGTTGGTAAGGCAACCGAAAACTGCTGTTTTTTAGGCCGAAATCGAAGTATGAATATATTGTACACCGGTTCTCAAAGTGTTAAGTATAGTTCCTGCTAAACATTTCAGCATAGCCTCCTGCCAAAGTTTGTTACTCTTCCAGGTGGTTTGGCCGAAGGAGAAATTAGGATTGTTTATACCTTATTTTGTGTTGCTTATTGACAGAAATAAACAAATATGGCAATAATGGCTGCTATAGAACAACTTTTTATCACACTTGCAAGATGAAAGACTGGTCTGTGGAGATTCCCCAAAATTAATAGTTGGACAATTTTGAAGTTTTTATAACAACCAGTATTGAGCACTGCTTGCACCATTAACGCATTTAACTGTATGATCTGCACCCTTGGTTTGGAACCAGATTTGTTCTATTTGAATAAGAGCTGATGAAGCCTACCTTGTAGACTAAGTGTATATTCCTGCAAGATATTAATGTCTGATTCTTTGCTGGGAAAGGTTTCATTCAATGAACAGTCACTAAAGGCAACATTTACTGTGGTATCTATACACTATAGTGCAGCATCTACACACCATAAACAGTTCATTGCTCAGTTAATTTGTAACTTAGGTTTTAATTTGAAGGTGATGGCTGTGGGCATTTAGTTGGAAATACAATACAAATAATTGCAATAGTTGATAATTGATATACTCTTGTGCCAAGACAACACACTAGATAGTAGATATATATGATGTCCAAACACAAGAACAACCTCCAATAAAGTAAAAATTAAGCTATGTTATAACCTCTGTTTGTTATTTCCAAGTTGCAATACTAAATGTGATGGAGATTTGCCCAACTGAGCTGACTTTTTAAATGACACTGACAACAGAGTGCGTTTGACACTTACTATTCTAACCGAGTTAATGAGTAACATTCCCTTGAATGTTTGCAGAGTTTTTTTTGTTTTTTAAGTCAGCGTTTAATCTGTAAGCATCAGCAGTGAATAAGACCTCTTATTTTAGGTTTATGGCGGTATGACATGCAGATGTGGTGTGAATGCTCTTGGTTTGTATTGTCTCACTTTTGACAAATTCAAATATGTTGCAGAAACTGATGGATTTGTGAATGCTCTTTTTGAAACTCTTCAATCAAAATCATATTTGGAAACACAACCAGATTCAACAGCTACTGAGGTATTTAGTGCTGTTGGGTGGAAATATGTCATTTTCTGGTTGCCAAGTGGTAGTACTTTCTACCTGTTTGTACCTGATCATAGAGCCATAGTTCCTTACCGTGTTTACCCATGTGGCCAACTTCTGTGGAATAGCAAGCAAGATCTGCTGGCCAATGGTTTGCCTTTCAGTGCATCAACTATCGAAAACAGATACCATTCAAACAGTAATGCAGTTTCACTCGGGTCGCTTCTTAGTGCAGTGCAGTGCAGAACTTTATTATGCATAACGTCCATATCATCCGTTAAAGTATCGAATAGAAATGTTTAATACTGGCTGGTAAAATCTATACCTCAGGTGATGTTAAGGAGGAAGTATTTAGAATAAAGCTAGTGCAAGTTGCACTAACTTATATGTTTTGCACCCTTGGCTTGGAACCAATTTTTCTGTTTTAAGCATGTGGTTTATTTCCGTAGAATTATAAAATGTTGTTGTCACTGAAGTTTCGCGTGTTACATGCTGTAATCTGTGTCAGAAGTTGCGTGATGATGGTTTCAGTCTTGTTTGGTCTGTTTCCAGTCACTTGTGATCTGAATATTTTAGTGTAGGCCTCTCAACTTTTTTGTCCGAGGGCCACATACACTATAATTCGAGGGTCTGGCATCTTACATAATGTGATTGTTTTGGGATATGTTACAATCTGCCAAATAAGAAATTTTTCGTAAACAAGATTTTTTTCATTATTGACAAAATGTCTTTGCGGTCCAGATTAAATGCTGTCATGGGCCTAATTTGGCCGAGGGATCATATTTTGGAGATCCCCGATTTAGCGGATAAGTAATCCACAGAAATTGCTGAACACAAAGTTGATGTGCCCTTATACAGCTAGTTCGTCTGTTGAAGACATACCAGGAAATTTGGGAACTCCTTTCCAAGGAATTTTTTAATGCATGAAAAAAATTATTCGCAATGTTTGCTACCACAGGGTTTTTGATGTAGAAAAGTGGTTGCTTCTGTTTTTTACCCAACCAACGTTTGTAGAATATTGGGTTCTCTTTGTGCCATGGCTTACCTCAGGCAAAATACGGCCCACGGTATCGCACGTCTGGTGCATACACCAATCTTTTCAGGTGTGCTAACCTTGTGCTTTTCTTGTTAGTGTTGTTACTACCTTGAAAAAAAAGACACTTGAGATCGTGCAGTTGTTTGCAAATCCTTGCTCGACAGTTGCAAGCTTATGGGGTGTGAGGGGTAGTTGATGTCTTTGTGAAGCGCTCAAGAAATATTACTGTTGAGCTAAAAGCGTTCAAAACGTACCTTTTAGCTGAAAGACGCAACGCGTTCAAAACCTTTGCAAGGAACCTAGGCAGACCACGCTGTGGGTGTCGTGCATCTGCATCCCAAGGTAGCCGATGTTTTGACAGCGAAATTTTAAGTGTCTCGGTTAGTGGTTACATGGGAGGAGCTGTGTTGATGCTTACATATCACGATGTGCCGGTTTTCGTTGTTGATATATACCAGGCGTGGCCAAACCTGCTCTATGTGTGAGCCGCTTATCGCAAAACCCAAGTTACAAACAGGCGCAATATAAAAATCTGAAAATACGAATTTATTTGCAATCTGCGCTTCTGTGACATCATGATTCTTTTTTGAACGACTTGCAAAATTAATACTGTACGGCACAATAGCTACCACAGTGCCAATTTACAATATTTCTGCATTTTGCAATAGAAATAAAAAGTTGATAAACACATACATAATTTTTCGGAAAGCTCAAAAAGCAGCAAGCAATGGTTCGCAAAGCCGCATGTGGCTCGCAAGCCGCTGTTCGGCCACCACTGATATATGCGGAAGACTTGGTGTGCCTCGTTTTAAATTGTCTATTCTCTGCAGGCTGCAAACAATGACAGTAAAGAAAAACCCAAGGATCCCAATGCTCAACAGCCGGCAGCGAGGTCAAAGTCACCCCAGAAAGTGCGGCAACGCAGTCCCGACCCGTAAGCAGTGCTCGTTAACAATGCGCATGTGCTGTCACAAATAGATTTTGTCGTTGGTGAATTAGATTGTCAGCCGAGTGCATTCGATTTTAATTTGCCTGCCGTTGGACTCACTCTGTTTCAAGGACGGTCCGTAACGGTTCCTTCTTCAGTAGTAGTTCGCTGTTGTGTAAGATTTCAAGTAAAAAAGTCTTGACTGTTTTCGTAAATGCGAGCTTGTGCGTTACGATTGAAGATCTTGTGCAGAACTTGCGACTCAGCCACTTGGAAGATATACACGAACGGGTGGTGGTGATTTTAACAAGAGCAGTCTTTTCATTTCGAAATGCGTCTCTTAACATCTTCGCCTAAGTATACAATTTTCCATCACTGTCCATTGCCTTATTCCCACTTTGTGTCGCACTTCCAGGCGACGAAGTCATCACGATGAGCGGCGACATCACGATGATCGGCGTTACAGAAGACGTTCACCAGTCGCAGACAGCAGGTGAATAGTCAGTGCGCTAGTTTTTGTCCCGTACCAGATATTCCATAGCACTTCTTAGAGTATAAATCTCTGTTTCCGCGTTGCAACGAAGCGTGAAATATCGTTGTTGTGATTTTCGCGAAAACTTCGAATGTTGCCGGTTGTGCGGTTGCAGTTTGGTTTTGTTATTAGTCGTAACGACCGGCCAGGTGTGATCGCATTTTTCAAATTGCCCAAAACAGGTTCTGTCGAAAAACGCAAAATGAAGCATACTCTCACTGTCAAGAAAATTGTCATTACGGTATGACGTCCAGCTTCGTTTTGCATAATTTCCAGAAAATCTATTTGATGGCGGGAGTTTTGCGAATCGATCGAACGGTCTTTTCAAGCCAGTGCGCGGATTTAGCACTTTTCAGTTAATATTAATATTGATCATGCATGAAATTCCCCTGGACGTGTGTTTTCCTTTATTTGAATAACAAAGAGCAGGTTGCAAGTTTAAAAAACTTTTTCTGACATCGTTTGCAAACGCACTGCTGTACATTGTGGGAAAGGTGTCCGTACTTTAAATCCTGAAGAAGGTTGCATTTGGTAATTGGAAAGAAGCTGGCCTACTTTTGCACCTAGTGAAGCTTGAAACTTTTGAGAAATCGTGGGGAAAGTATTGATAAAAATCTAGCGACTTCAATGAAAGAAATCAAACGTCATTTACTTCAACATATTTTGTGTTTTGTTGTTACCTACTTTTGTTCTTCAAATGTTGCAGTGTGCGATATGCAAAGCAGCTCTTGAAAGTTGTTTAGGTTTGAATTGCAAGGCCTAAGTTCGCACTTAAGCCGGTAACCCGTCGATTTTTGTACCTTTTGCAAAAGTGTCTCCTATTTTTTTGAGTCCATTTCTTTACGGTATCAAATATTACAACAGTATTCAGTAACTTAGGATTAGTTTTCCCTGAAATGAGCACAAAAAAATCTGTTTTTACCTGGATCGTTGGGAATTCGAAATCTGTGAAATGGGTGCAAGGGCTTGGGTGGAGGGGTGGTGTTTAATCCGAAAGCGGCCGTGCAGTAAAAGTGGCAAAACGCTGTAACTTTCAACCACCCCATCTGTTACGCAGGCGACACTTGGTTAGACGGGCACGAAGCCGATCGAAATCGCCAAACCGACGCCGACCCCGCCCAAACCAAGATTCAGTTCATAAAAGGTAAACGCACAACTGTGTGTGATTGTTGTCATCAGGTGTTCATGACGCAACAGGCAAACTTTTGTTTGGATCGTCTGGAGAGGCGTTATGCCCTGCACAAGGTTAAACTACTGGTCGTGGACTGCAAATTACACCGCGTCGGTTTTCAAAAATTAATTGTCACCAATCACAGCGTGAAAGCATCAAGCTTCCTGCAAGGATTCGTTGTTAAAGCAATGATTGCAATAAATATCTTCACCGAATATTTTGCGCACATCAAAGCAGTCGCTAGTAAAAACACAGTTCTCAATCTTGCAATCGAAGACGTGCGTCAGGCTTGATCAGATCTATTGCACAGCGGACAGTTCAGTTATGCATCGGCACTCACTGAAACACCAAAAGAGCAGTCGTACTTGCTGCTCATGCATTTCCTTGCGGATTCACGATTTTCACTCTTTTGTCAGAACACGGAAACCTGGTGATGTCAACTGAAGTCTTGGTCCATAGCATGTAGTTGAAGTTGTCCATATCAAGGACAGGTGTCGCTATGAAACGCCGCTTTTTTAATTTCGGCTTAGGCTCTTTTTAAACAAGAAGTCCGGATATTGTGGTAAAGCGGTTATTACACTTCAGTTGCGCTTACTTGTCTGCTATGTACAGGGTGACCCAAAAAGATGTGTACCCATGAAAATTTCAATTTGTGACTTTGATTAAAAAGCTATTTATTTCAAATTACAACCACACATTATTCAGTTTATGGAAGACCATTCACCAGAGTTTCAACTATTTCTGTCGATTTTTAGTCAATTTATGGCTTTCCCAAGATGTGTTCC
>Ga0210059_1007328_pt1 | contig 17547 bp, 17 predicted proteins | sample Ectturendosymbi2_FD_188042 | JGI IMG/M metagenome (GOLD analysis project Ga0210059, IMG submission 188042) | Ecteinascidia turbinata endosymbiont from Florida, USA - Sample 2 (SPAdes) (version 2) | ecosystem: Host-associated > Tunicates > Ascidians > Unclassified | place: Key West, Florida...
AAAGCAACATCAACTGAGATGTTGCAACAACGTCCCCTCCTTTTTGCAGTGAACCGCACCTATCGCACATTCTTTTTGTGAAGGTTGCACCTGGCACCACCTTCACACCCTGGTCAAAGCACCACTTTGTTGTGATTGGAAAGCCCAGGCGGCAAGTATGTAAAGCTTCACACTGTGGCAGCAAGCAACAATAGATATCCCACGTCGTGCTCATTCTATTTCACCTCATTTGCGACACATATATATGGGTGTTGTTCTTCACGTGCATCCCGTTCGTGGCGAATCGCACATTAAACACAACACTAACCGAGTGGTTGCAACTCTTGCAGCAAAGTTGAGCTAGACTTTTTGAAATGACTGCGAGTGAAAGCGACAAGTAAAATGCAAACTGAGAAAACTTAGATTTAAATAACCTGCAATCAAACTTGTTGAAACAACATTGGGCACCAGTTTCTAACCTATCGGGCGCCATTTAATAGCATGCTGAGCACCATTTTCTAACTCATCGGGCGCCATTTTATAGCATGTTGGGCGCCATTTCATAACATAAAAAATGTAATAGGAAAAATGTGAAATTTCGTGTGACTCGACATTGACTCGAGCTTGCAAACCAATGACTTGACAGTTTTTGTGACTAGACTCTGACTCGACTCGACCAAGTCATGACTCTGACTCGAAAAAATTTTAGATGACTCTGACTTGACAAAAATGACTCGGGCACATCACTGCTGATGGTAAACCACATAAAGACAAGTTTTTCGCAGCAAGGTATTGTCGCAACACCCTCAGCTAACTCTATGAATTAAGCATATTTTAGACACGTTTTTTCATGTAAAACTCACGTGAAACTGTTCTAGCTGATTTAACTGAGATAGAGAGCTTCAACAAGCAATCTCTGTTTGCCGACAATCTAGTTGGTAACAAACCAACGTAGCATCCAATACTGATAATATTGCTTTTTATCGGAGTTCTTCAGTGTCTGGCGGTCTTGCGCTGTTGCGAGCTTTTTGTCAGTGGAAGATCTCAGCTTTTAATAAAAATGTAATTCATACCGACTTCAATAAATACAATATCAGGTTTTTTAACTCGTGAAAGCTCGTTGTTGCAAACGTATAGCCCTGAATGAAAATGAAAAATGAAAATGCCTTGAATGAAAACGCAATGAAAAGTTTTAACGTTTGATTTACAATCACTTTACCGTGACAGCAGATTTACGTAAAGTGCGCCAATACTATGTTTGCCCTTAGAAACACTTTTTACTCTTAACCGTTTTGTTCACATCAATTAATGTATTTTTTACAAAGGATGTCACGGACTCCCTCAAATTTCTCTGCGGCCCCCAGGCTGGAAATCACTGGTGTAAAACAATGTAGCTTGTTGGAGACCTGTCGTAGCTTATGTATACCCCCCTTTTTCAGTATGTATACCGTTTTCAATTTTTTTTTCAACGCTTCCTGTGTTACTCTCTTTTTTTTTTAAATTAAAATTGGTCATGATGGAGATAGTTACTTCCATAATAAATGTCTTGTGGAAGAGCTGACGATCTCCTGCGGAATGCTAGCATCACGCGGAAGGTACACTGACAGTCACGGCCCTTTGCGTGAAGAGCACATTTTCAGGCGCTGAAAGGGTGAAAAAAAAGAAAACGAAACGAAGTTCTAAAGTATTGACATGATTTCTTGCGGAAATCATTTTTCAGTTAACAAAATTTGATTAATGTTTAATAGGTGAATTGGGACGTTAATTCTGATTAAGGCCTTATCGACGGTGCATGTTATAACAAAACGGCTGGCATATATGATTAAAAGTGTTGCGAAAATGTTTTTTCAGCCTTCTACAAAACTTACAGCTAACTAGAGATGGTACGGCCCGAGATTTTTGAGTCCGGACCGCCCATAGCTCGTAAACTCCGGTCCATTTACGGCCCATGGACCAAGGACAATTCTTCTTTTCAATCCGGCTCGCTAAACATGTATGACTCACAAATATCAAATAAAAACAACTTAACTCATAAGTTCAGGAGCAAATTTTTGGGGGTGCGAAGGAAGTTTGCTCGAATTTTCCCAAACTTGCTCGAAAAATTTTTGTGCGGCGTTAAACGCTCCAAGAAGACCAAAAAAGTCTTCATGTTTGGAATCTTCTGAACAGAGGAGACACAGATCTACCCGACACAGAACAGAATCATGAAATTGTTGTGACCTCCAAAAACGGTGTGTCCTCCAAAAAAAGATCTTCAATTTATCTCATTGGGTGCCACTTTTTTTTAAAGAACAAAAAGTCAAATTCAGACGTAATTCATTCAGTCTCATTTGAAGGTGTCGAAACATTCGTGCCCGAGTTTTCTGGGATTTTACCCGGATTTTCGACAAATAAAAACTTTTGGGGGTGCGCTTTCATCCCCTGCACCCCGCTCCTACACCACTGATTTAACTGTTGAAACAATATTAATTTGTACGTAAAAAACACCTGTTAATTTTCAAGTAACTAGTCTCCCCAAAAGCCAGGTGGTTTTACTCACTTTTCACGCAACCGAGCGGTTCTTCTACCTCAATAAATTTTTTTGAAGGTTTTGTCGTCAGAAGCGGGCGGTAGTGGCCCGGTGAAATCTAACCGCAGAAATTATTGTCAACGGTCCGCTGGTTCAATCCTAGCACGTGCCACCTCTACAGCTAACAGTATGTAGGTATTATGGTAAACACAATTCTGACATATATTTTTGAAAACGACTTGAATGACATAGTTAAAGTTAATACTGGGTGTCCAAGATTTCGTCAAGGCCTCGCCCTTAGAGCACCAACCGCTTGTTAGTAACATAGCTTACTATATTAAGAATATTTACAGTCACAATTTAACAGACTTTTATGCAAAATTAGGCCAACGTTGACATTATTACTGGTATCTCCAAATATTGTATGGTGTCAATATCAGCAAATTAAGGCAATATGTGTGGTCATACTGGATACAAAGTAAGTATAGCATAGGCTAAGTATTAGCTGTAAAAACTGTATGTGCCTGGATCATTTCGAAAATATCAGTGTGAAGTCAAAACCCTCCTGCAGTTTCATAGATGTTAGCCTCAAGGCAGTGTTATTGGGATTGATTGTGCTCCAGTAGCGCCATCTAATGTTGCTGGCAGACATGACCTCGCCTCGTTGCGGATATGGGCCATTTAATGAACCCGCTGGAAACACATAAAACCACCATCCGCTACGATACTCTTGAGCAACATTGCCAAGTGACAGATCGTGATCTGCGTCAAAAGTGCTGAAAGCAACTTGACTGAGCGGCGTGGAACGCTCACCAAGAACTGCTGTGCCATACATTGGGTAGTTGACAGAGATAGCATAATTTCCGTCCCTGGACAAGATAACAAATTGCTTGTGTTCCACAAATGCTTTGATCCCATCCCAGTCTTCAAGGTCAATACGCATCTGTGGACTTTTCACGTAATACGTTTCTTCAACCTTTTTTTTCAGTTGAAGTGTCAAATGATAAATGTTTTGCAAACCTATCCAATACTCTCCATTAAGTGAACCGAACCCTCGCACATAATCATCCCATCCTCGTTCAAAGTTTATGTTTCCGTTCATTCTTCTCTGAATTACTGACCATCCTTTTTTACCAGTAACAGAATTTCTCGTAACCATATCACAGTGCAAAAAGATACAACGAAATTGCTCGTTTATCCATATAGGGTAAAGCCCACTCGCAGAATATCCAGAATCAAATATCTGTAGACAACCTAAAAACGATACCTGATAAATTACGAGGGTTTTGAAACTTTCAAATATAAAAAAATTGGAGAACGGTCTTACACGATCACATCGGAATAAAAATACGGTTACTTATTGCGAACAGTATAGCCACAAATATCGAATACATTATTTTATGCAACGTTTCCCTTAGTCATAAGCTATCATCAGGAATATGAATCAAATGGCTTACGACTGAGCTGAGACGTTGAATAAAATCATGTATTCGATATTTGTGGCTGTGTTGTTCGCAATAAGAATCTGCAGCAACTCCTTGTTTTGCTCACCAAAATATTACGGTTAGTTTTTCCAAAATTGCTTGCGATTTTAACAAACTTTTGTAGGAAAACATGATGAAAACAGTTTGGTAACTTTCTGCATTAGAATTAGAGGATAGTTTGTTGTATATCAATTAAAGGCACTAGCTGGAAGTGTGCACTTACTATAAAAAATTTCTCTGGGCGAAAAGTGCTTTCCAAAATCTTTTTTGCTTTGTTTGTGATTCGACTTCTCTGAACATCGCTTGCCTGCCACCTTCCCCTGCTTTTGGAGTGTTCTTCTCCTGGGCCACTGTCGCGAAAATGCTTGAATTTCTTTTGATAACCTGTTGAGAGCATCGAATACTTCTTGTAAGTGTATTTTTAGCTGTTGAAACCTCTGCTCTTTAGAAAGCCAACTTGTTTCACTGCTTCGATTCGCTTGAATGAATAGAAGTATGCATCCTGCAAAAAATGTGCCAATCATTGCTTTTTCTGCACTAATATTTCTCTTTTCTTCATACAGCAATATCAGCCCAGCAAATCGGTGTAGACATAACTCCAGCTAAGTCAAATGGTTTAGAGGATCTATCGTCTTACAGATGCTTACCAGGAAACAAAGCACAATCTGTGAAGTGGACCTTTCTAGCCCGAAATAATCTGCCTGTTGTGGTTCACTTGATAAGAATGGAATTTCAGAGGTGAATATGCACTGTGCGCACAAGTGCACCAATCGTTTTGTATAAACTTTAGGTCGGGTATGGCAATGCTCTACAATGCGTCTTTGGACAGATGACGAAGCATTTTCAAACTGAGATTTTAAGTTTCATATTAATTTTGTATTTTTCATTAATTTGTGTAATTGATCGCAAGATATACCGTGTAGATCCCACTCCGCGTTTGAGTTTAGTGATGTTGGCTCCATTGCAGATCCAGGTCCAAGGTCACAAATGGATTATAGATTTTTAGTCTGTATACTTACAGCTTTCTCGAAATATGGTGCTCAACCATTAGAAAAAATGTGAAGCCTTTGCTGAGTTTGGGGTACAATAAAAAGCGTACCGGTATCAAATACTTGGAAAGAACTGACGTTTGATTTTCCATACTGATTAATAAGATACCAGGTCGTATAGCAGGGGAAGTTTTCATTGCCTTGTAATTTAATCAACCTCTTTATCGACTTGTCCATGGGGCACTTTCTTTCCTCTGCTATCCCATGGGAACTTTTGACCATTACCATCTCAAGATTTTCATAAAACTATTAATACGAAGTACGTTATGTCAAGTGTACGTTTGGTCTCTTCGGTACTGTGGCTGTCATGGCTTCGAATGGGGCTAATGAATATTGGGTAACTCTTAGTTGTTACCTAAAAAGGGCCCAACAGCCGTTTTTTCGGCGGCCTCACATCACTACGCCATGGCACTAAGCCTCTATGTCTAATACTCACTGTGCTGTGAGGATGTAACAATGGTATTGAACTTAAGAATATTCCTGCTGTGTGGCAAAAAACACTTAGGATGGGAAATGTGACAAATTTCAAATCCACTGTCCCACATCATGTTACAAATGCCATTCCCATGGACAAGCTTGTATATTCGCAACTAGCAAGCGATACATTCTGCGGTTGCTTACGATTGAAGTCCCTGTGAGATAGCATTAGAGTTTATATAAGAGTCTACAGTTAGAGTCCACACGGGAAGGATTCGAACTTTCTGCGTAGGAATAAAGAGAGAACATAGAAATAGGGTGTATGTACATTTACTTTTTCGGGACTCGCATTAGCGGTTCATCGCATGTGGTCTTTGCTCGTATGTAGGCTCAATTTCATCATACTTGCTTTGTACTGCTGCAGCCGCTCGGTAGGTAGGATCGGGGTTGAATGCGCGATGCACCACGAACAGGACATGCGTTAAGAATAGCACCTACAGTAAGGTACTTACCTTACAGTAAGTGGCGTATCACGATCGAGTGATGCAACCCTTGTCTGCGGCGCCCATTTTCGCTTGCTTGTGTCGAGGGCCACGAACATTGGCAGTGAATATAAATGCTGTATGCTACCTTTGGAGGCAAGTAGTAGCACTGCGTATGGAGTAGTGCTACTTATGGAGGCAAGTCTGACCGCAAGGATGGACCGTTTTTCAAGTCTTCAGTATGACACGGGAATCGAACCCTCCTACCAACTTTAGTAGTGCGTGCTCAACACACTGTACTACTTACTCTTTACTAGTATTGCTTGTGTAAAATAGAATTGTGCGTGGTGTGTTTCCTCTTCAAAGTTTGTTGGATGGCGATATGGATTATGGTTTTTGACTGTCGACTATAAGTTGAAACCTAAGTATTTGTTTGCACAAGGTAATATTATTAAAAGGTTCTTAATTCCACTGTAAAACTAAGTTTTGTTGAAAAAACTTGAACAGTTGCCAAAACTTTAGGAACAAGACATGTAAAATAACGTACGTTTTGTTGTTGCCTGTAAATGTTTTGTTCGATAACCGTTGCAAGAGGCTCTGCCGTTTAACTTTTCCGAAGTAATGATAACAGTTTTACAAAACTTTTTTGCTGTTATACAATCGCCATCTTATACTAGCCAGCATTTGTTTGAAGTTTTGCAATACACATGATAAAAAATACTAGAAGAGTCGATATGAGGGTGGTTAATAAGCTGATCCATTCGTCTCCGACTGTCGAGCTGAACGGACGTGCGTTCATAGAGTGCTGTACTGTACTGTACTGGGAGTCTTGAGTTTTAGCACGTTTCAGTCAATTGATATTACTGTTTAACACTGCTTGTATGTTTAAATACTTTAGCTGTCCTTGATCAGTTTGTTTAGCGATTGTTCTGCAGTATCTGCTCGTCTGTTGTGGTCGTCATAAGTGTTTTTCAAGCAATGGATAGTTCGTCAAGGCGTTTGCATAGTCAAGTTCCTGAGGCAGGCGAGAGACCGTCACTTCTCGATCGTTACAAGCTCATTCAATCAGCTGAAAAGCGCTTCGCCGACCGTTTAACACTGATTGAAAACGACCTCAAGCAGCGCCTATGCGTAGCAGAAACTAGTCTAGAATATGCTCATGAAAAGAATTTCAGCTTAGAAACCGATCTGACAAAACCTCGTGAAGAAATGGCCAGTGTTAAAGAAGAAAAACGTAAGTCTGATATTTTGAGTGAACTACGTTCGAAAGACTTCAATGTTCACTTTCATGGTTTGAAGATGAGCTCAAACACTGAAAACTCTGATGAAAGTGAAGTGTTGTGGGATCGCTTTTGATAAAAGATCTCAAATTTCCACAATCTCAAATTGACAGAATGCATTTTGCAAATGTTCATCGTTTGCCAAGACGTGTCGGTGCCACGCATTCTTCAACTAACAGTACACATACTAATCCATCAATTGTGGTAAAGCTCTCTGAAATGAAAGATAAGTTTACTATTTATAGTGAGCTCCAAGAGCCAGGCAGTTCAATTGCAACATCATCAAGCACCTACTGTTGTCTATGCAGCGACAACGCAAGTTACTTATGAAAAAAGCATCATCCCTTTACGCAGCGGGCAAAACAGTCCAATGGAGAATCAAGAACTCGCACTGTTGTTTATATACGGCTATTGTTTATAAATCAAGAACTCGCACTATTGTTTATATACGGCTTCAATGTCTTGTACTACGTTCTGTATTGTCTGATTTTATCAACCTGCGTTCTGCAGAGTGTGTGTGTTCATACTATGGACTTCGTGTCTGCTCACAAACAAATAAATTAAAAAAAATATATGCAAATGGTAAGCTTGTTTTACCGAACGGATAAATGGTCAAATGGAATCTTTGAGAAAGTTTTCTATCCGTCACTTGAATGTCCGCAGCATTTTTGCTAATAATAATTCCAGAAAACTTATGAAACTTCTGTATTATCCAACGAATATGTATTTGATGTAATTGCGATGCCCGAAACATGGCTCGACAGCTCAATACCGAATACAATTATCTCATTACCTGTTCTGATCGTACGAGGAATGGTGGTGGGTGGCGTTTTGGCTTTTTTTAAGTGGGTATTTATTGCATTCGTAAATTTGATTTGGAAAACCCCAATGTTGAAGTTTTGTGGTTGGGGATGTGTCTCGATAAATCTATTTCATTTCTTCTTGCTGTGTGCTACCAGTAGGGTTTCCAGATGCGTTTTGTAAAAGTACTGGCCATTTTGTTAACAGTGACAGACCTAGGTTGTGTCGTATATAATTCACAAGCTGAGCATATTTGACGGCAAGGGATACTGGAGTAACATTTTTTTGAAAGAACGCTTTTTTGACAATACATTTATTTTTCGTGTATTTTCAATTTCATTCAGCTCCCACAATAATTGGTTTGAAAATTTTTCAAACATTGTATAAATGTATGCTTTGTGAGCATGGTCTGTAGCCCTATGCTAAGCATTAGCAAACTAACCTCCTTGAATAAAGAAACGATAAACACTGTGTTTAAAGACCGAGACGTTTTCTTCAACTCGCAAAAAATAACGCACTGTTTAAAAATCCACGTCACTGCTATTATTTTTTAAAAGATTAGTATTCCCTGTTACCACTGCAAACAAATTTTATTATCAACGAAAAAATAAGAGAAATAAAGGAGTACGCCAAGTTGTCGTTGTTAGTGAACACTGCGCATTCAAACGCAGCTCATCCATAGCTTTGGCATTGGCGACAGTAACAATGATTGAGCTAAAAATTTTCTCCGAGAGAATAATCTTTGCACATTTAATCACATTCACGATGAAAACTGCTGAATACCAAAAGAAATTTAAGAAAACACTGAATCAACGAAAATTGCTCCAAACATCACAACTGTGACGGCGCATCGCGTCACATGGCTAAAGCGCGCAGTCAGGAAGTGCTTCAAAAAGGCAGCTACGCACAAGCAACAATAGAGTGAACCTGGTCGAGCTGGGAATGTCTACTATTGCACAAGCAGACTTGGCGTTCCTTTCGTTGCGCGTTCGAATCTCACATGAAAAGCCGCAACCAAACAATCAAAAGCGGAGGTTGAATATTACGGAAGAAACACAGGTCGTGGTATTTGTTTGCTCTGTGCTGTCTAGACGTTTAGGCAATTCATTATGACGTACACATCACATGGGTATAAGTTACGTCACTTTTCTTCAAAAGTCAAAATAGTTTTATGAAACTGATACATAACACGATGAAAAAAATATAGAGCACTTAGCAAGAGGTGGTTCTGCTTCAGCGCTTAAAACCATGCTCTTGATCGCCAATAAACATCCAGACTATTTTATCACAGCTGTCCTCTCCCTCAGAAATAAACCTTCAAAGCATCAAAGATATTCAAAGCATTCTTTAACATTAGTAATATTTGAGACAGCAAATAAGCATGGTATACTTCCAAAACAAATGATTGAACATCGTTGGACACTAGCTTCTGTGCATGCCTCGCTGCGTTATGAACAGTGTGACAGTGACAATTGCCCTTGATCATGTTTGGCAGCAGCAGACGTAACTTTTGGAACACAGAGCAAATCTTTCCATAGTTTACAGATGCGTTTTCTGCTGTATATGCAACCACGTTTTATGTCCAGACTGCATTTACAGTGAACGTCTGTTATCGGTTGAGAGAGCTTCAGGGGATTCTTTCGATTCTTCACATATATACTGTAGAAATGAAGCAAGTAATCGCCCCTGTTGCTGGATCGAAGTATCTGACAGCTAAAGAGAAAAAATTCTGTGCCCTTTAGTTCAGGGGTTTCAACCTTTTTAAGTGGCCCAACTGCTAAACAAATAGGGGGTCCGCGGCTTACCCACTGTACAACTTCTCCAATGCAACAACTGTTGCACATCCACAGAGCAGAAATGAAAATAGCTAAAGACAAGTTTTAATAACCACACAACGTGCGTTGCAATCAAATGCAAAGTCTGAGCCTGTTTGTTGTCAGAAGCATAGGTATTCGAGGCTCAAGGGTGTTTGTTGCAGAACCATATATATATTTGCACAGTAACAAGCAAAGATATTTTGCGAAGAGTTTCAGCGCCGGAACAACGGTAGGGCAAAGAGAAATAAAAAAGTTGAGGGCAATGGAAACTTAGAAAAAACAAACAAGTGTTACCAATTATGCTTGTTTCTGTTGAGCGACAATATTGACCTCAAAAATAACAAATTTTTAAAAAACATTCTGAATTTTTCTAAGCGAATAGCTGCAATAAATTTTTTAAAGTTTATCTTGATTAACCGTGAAATTACCAGTATTACTGTTGTTAAAATGTACCTCGCCACCGTTGTCCCCATTTTGAAAAAGAAAGGTTCGATGCCCCCGCTCTCCGGCGTCCCTGAAGGTTCACGGTGTGACACTTCTCTACAAAGTGCGCAGCTGTGAAATTCACAAAGCCCTGAATGTCAAGCCACTTCTTTGAATCGAAAGATTCAACCTAACCTACGTTGGTCCGGTCATCTGTCCAGAATGCCCGGGGAAAGATTGGCAAGGCAAGTCCTGCTGGCTACACTCACGGGAAAGCGGTCAAGAGGTCGTCCAAGGACCAGGTGGAGTGATTACATCTCCGACCTTGCTTGGTCTCGTCTTGGTATTAAGCCAGAAGAACTTTCTGAGATTGCTATTGACTGTGAGGTATCTCGAGACCTAGGGTTGCTTCCCCTCGCGACCCTCCCCAGAGGAAAAGTGGGTAGGAAAATGAATAAAAAATGCATATTCGAGGCTCAATACATGGTAATGCGCAGATCAAGTCATCCTCCACATTAATCCGGGGTTGTAGATTTCGTGTTCATGGCAACAAGAGTTGCCTGTCCGCCTCAAAATGTTTTCAGTAACTGCCTCCTGTGCACAACGCGGTATGTATGTGGAAATTTCCATGTTGCAGTAATTTCTAACATATAATGACGAGAGAGCGTACTATGACGTTTGTAGCTGAAGGGCTACCTACGTTTCCATTAAAAATTAAAACATTCAACTTGGAAAACCTACTCAAATTCAGTAATATCAGGCCGTGGCCCCTTAAAAATTCTTCCGTGGACCACAGGTTGAGAAACCCTGCTTTAGTTGTTGCACCAATGCTTATCGAGTTTGGGCATGGAGGATCTGCGGCAACTTGTTTACAACAGTTATAACTTTTAACAGCAAGCGGTCCAAGAACGTTTTTAGTTTTATTTCCATCTTTGTTCTGCCAAGTTGAAATTAAAATTGCTACGGAGGAATCTGCATAAACGAGACTGTCAAGTCTGCTGCAACAGTCTGATGCGTTGTAACTGTTGTGATGCTTGCTAGCGTGGATTGTTTTCGTGTCTTCTAACGAAAATCTTTTCTTTTCGGAGCAAAAAATTTACCGTTCGAGCTGGATCTCTTATAAGCCTTAACAGCCTCACTGTGTCTTCCAGTTTCACTACGTTGATTTAATGCATCTTTTCCATCATATCTCACTGCAAATGATTTGCGGTACAACACACAGAGAGCATGATTACGATCCCCATCTTGAGCGAGCCATTATCTGTACCGTCTTTTGCCAAGACTTACTAAAACGCAATTTCTCCCCCTATTTTTACGCGGTGGAGTACCAAGCTGGCTAGTGTCAAAAACGTCACTCTCTTCCTGTCCATTTCTATGATTTGAATGCATTCTTCCTGCAACAGTCTGCAGTACTGTAGTTCTGACAACAACCACATCTACGCTGGTTTCACGGTTAATTGCTAAAAACTCATTCAGATCACGACGGAGGATGGTAAGCATGACTAAACAAAGGAACAGGTGAAACGGAGAGAGTATTGTTAAGCCACAAGTAGGACAGTAATTTGACCTAATTTTGGACTTAACTGAACTTCGTTGAACGAACTGTCGTGACAAAATTCACTATTAAAGTCATTATAATTTGAGATGCTTGCAATAACAAACTATTTATTTTAAAATAACCGGCTTCAAGCAATGATTTTTAAAATACCGGCCTCTTAACGGCGACTGCTAAATTAGCAATAAAATACCGGCCAGACCGTGACATACCGGCCATCTGGCAACCCTAGCTACCAGCCACCTAATGCAAATGCCCAGTCTCACCAGCAGTTTGTAGATGCTTTTAATAACGCTCTAAACTTACTGTAGTTCTCAAAACTACCCTTATCGTATTGTGATTGTTACAGGCGATTTCAATGACCTGACGTTAGACAAACCTATACACTTGCAACCCACCTTTGTCCGTAGTATGTACTCCTACCGATTTCAGCAGCTCATACAGAATCCTACACGCTGTAATCATATTTTAGGCTGGTTCCTATAAATCAACAAACCTAGTAGTGTTCTATCACCCATTTCTAATCTTGACCATTGTCCCATTTATCTTGAACTTGGTTTCAATTCACCGTGCGATTTTCATATGGTCAACTTACAGTTTGGGACTACACAGCAGCTGACTTTGAAAGCCTAACATCTGCTTTGTTCTCCATACCCTGGGATTTTATTGTTGCAAATTCACCTAACATTGGTATAGCTCTTGATAACATTACCGATATTATAAATCAGTGTGCTGAATTACACATTCCTACAAAAACTATCAGACACTTTCGCAAACACGACAAACCTCGGATGACCAATGATCTAAAATGTCTTATCAGACAGCAGAACAAAGCGGTTTCCCAATGGCGCAAGACAGACCAAGTCAGATTTAAAATTCAATACAATAAGCTGAGAAACGTGATGCAAATAAAAATTCGTATTGCAAACTCCCATAACAGAGATTCCATCCTGCAGAAACTTCATTCCATTTCCCCAGGAAACCCTTTGCATTGGAAACTTATCAACCGCTTCTGGAATTTGAGCAAGTCTTGTAATTTCTCACTGATCTCTAATGGAAAAACAATTTATGATCCCTACGAAAAATATCCATTTTGCTAGCGTTTCCACGCTACCCGACGAAAAACTTAACAATGTAAATCTTCGAAACTTCTTTATCACAGATCAACGTGCAAGCCCGTTGGTTGCTGAACCATTTGATGTATACTCTGTGCTGTCAAATTTAAACCCCGCTAAATGCAAAGGTTGCAAAATCCTCCCGAATCGCTTGTTGAAATCATGCTGTCAGTCATTGGCAACTCCACTTAGCTTGTTAGTTAATTTTGTCTTGGTGTCAGAGTCATTCCCTCTTCAATGGAAAACTGCCTTAATTTTACCTCTTCACAAGAAAGGATCTTATGATGATGTCATGAATTTCCGACCCATTGCGTTACTTTCTTCTTTATCGAAAGTGTTTGAAAACCTTGTCCAAAGCATTTGTACTCGTATTTCGCATCCAACAATTTTCTAAAATCCAAATCACAGAAATTCTGGGTTTCGTAAAAACCATTCAACGCTAACATCGATTTTAAAAACCAGCCACGATATTTACCTTGCCCATAACCATAACCTGTCGTCACGTATAGTATTTCTTAATATTTCTAAAGCGTTTGATCGTGTTGTTCAAACCAACTTGCTTTCCAGGCTCAAACAAATGGGTATTACAGGTTCTTTGTTAACTTTACCTACTTCGTATTTGGAAAACAGATCTCAAGTTGTACATATCAATGCAGGCACCTCTGAAATGTGCTGTGCGAATTGTGTTGTACCCCAAGGCTCTGTCCTCCGACCCCTTCTTTTCCTTATATATATTAATGATATTTCTGACAATATTCAATCATCTATTTCTTTATTTGCTGGCGATACAACTTTGTATTTTTCATCGAAATTCCCAAGCCACTTACACCAAGTCTTGTCAGAAGATCTCTTAACTTTAGCACAGTGGTCTGACACATGGGGTGTTAGTTTTAATGCTCAAAAACAAAGGTTTTAACCATATCTAGTGAGAGTGGTGAACACCTTCCTTTGATTTTCAAGAACATGCACCGTCAAGAAATTGAGAGCCACAAGCATCTAGGTTAGCTCTTCCTCAACAGTTTCTCCTGCCATTCTCATATTTTAAGACTTCATCAGCATGGTATGCTACGTATTAACCGTCTTAGATCTCTTTCAAATTTGGTGCCTAGAATTGCTCTTTTGTCGATTTACCACTCATTTATTCGTCCAATTTTTAACTATGACAGCGTTGTTTGTAACACTTGCCCCCGATCTGATGCTTTACTTTTGGACACTGCCCCGATAACTGCAGCAATAATAATCACAGGACGCGTGAAGACCACAGCCAGTGACACTGTTTTGAAAGACATTTATTTTGTTGAGCTCAGTAATAGATAAAAAAAGCAAATTCTACTGTACTACTATAAGATAATGTTTGGTTTGGTGTCACCGACCCTGCAACCCCTCATCTCAAAAATGTGCAAAGAATTGTCACCATACATGCTTCGTAACAGTTTAAACGTCCAGATTCCCCTGGCTAAAAAGAACATGCTTTCTAACTCATTTTTTGGGAAAGGTGCTAGTGTGTGGAATGCATTGCCCGTTATTGTCAAATTTTCCACTAGTTTTTCGTCCTTCAAACCACGTCTAGAAACTTTCTACTGTGGCTCAAAGCGCAACTGCTGGCATCTTCATGGAAGCAATCCCCATATTACATCGTCACGCTGGAGACTGCGCTTGGTTCAGTGTCCTGAATCTGAACAAGTACACTTATCGCTTGTGCTCATGTAGCAAGGAAACAGAAGAGTATCTATTCCTTAACTGTACTCTTCACTCTGCGCTCCGCGTTGGCCTTGTACAATCTGTGAAACCGATTTTACTGACAGAAGGTCTGCAAGATTTATTGTCAAGTAAACTGTTGCAACTTCTGCTGTGTGGACATCCTTCGCTTAAACTTAAACCCACAGTAAATATATATAATGCTGTCTCTAAATATCTTGAATGCACTAACCGCCTTACCTCGCCATAACACGTTGGACTTCTCGACAGTGATTCTTTTATCATTTTGTAATTAATTTTTCGTTCACATTTTTGCCTCGTTGTATAATTTTGTCGTATGCTGCAGTTTACCATCCCGGCTATTACGTGCTTGCAATCTTATGATAATTGTTTGTTGTGTGTTTGCAATCCTTCGATACTGTTCGTGGTGAGTTTGTTCGCTCGACATGACGCGACGAAGAGTAATTTCAGGCTCCTGCCTTCCGCTCGTCAAAATGAACATGATACAAGAAGCTGATTTATATGTATTAATTTATTTTTGACATAATCTCTGTGAAGAGAAACAGTAGTCAAGGCCAGCGGGGGTATTTTGACACCCTACGTTTTATACGTCAAACGGTTGCATATATGCGTAATTTAAATTTATGATCCTTTTTCAGTCCGAATAACCTTTCATTTCAATGCAAGTAACTGCTAGATCTTGGATTTTCAGATGCGGATCAGCAACAGTTACAAAAGGCAGGCAAAGTCCTATAACGTTTTGCAAACTTTCTGCGAATGCTCCTTTGTTTTTTGTCCTATCTTCCACTATTTCATATCAACCAGGAATAAATCAAGACTGTTCGGACAAACTAGTTTTTGAATACAATTTTGTAGGTAAGTAATTAGAAAATATCGTTAACAGCATCGCTGGTGTGAACCGGAAAGTAAGTTTCAATTTTTGGTATATTTGGCTTGGCTTTATGTTGTTGTTGAATGTTTAATTACAGTCTTATGGAGTCATTTTTTGAAGGGATCTGCAAACTTTACAGTTGTTTTCAGTAGAGTGAAATAAAGCAAAAAGATGGTGACAACTATTTTTTGTTCGCATTAGCATATGATGTTTAGTTGAGCTAAAGGCAATTATAGAAATGGTACTTGGGGAAAGTTGTTGGTAAGGCCCAAAATTCCGAGTGATTTTTTCGATTTATTTTGTGCTATGGTTTACTACTTCTTAGTAGCACTTCGGAAAACTTTGAAAACGCTTTTTTGCCAAGGTGAATAACAGAGTTTATAGCAATGCGGTGAAGAATCACGTTTGTTGTCAAATCAAACTTTGAAACACTTGGAAAACAGCACAGCATTTGGCAATTCCAAGAACTGAACGAAAACCGTGGTATGATAAAAATTTGAGATCCAACACTTCATAAAGACTAGTTTTACTTTTTCTTGTAGTTTCGCAACCAACTTACGCAAAATGTTGACCAACGAGATGCGAGAAACAACAATACAAAAAACACACGTTCAAACTGATAGTAAAGACAGTTTTTTTACGGAAAATGTTAGGTGCCCGATATGAACTTGTAGGGACCCGATTTCTCTGATTCTAGGGATCCGATTTTCTTTGATTCTAGGGACCCGATTTGCAATTCTAGGGACCCGAATCGGGTCCCTAAAACACCTTAAAAAAAACCTGGTAAAGATAAAATTTGTATTATCATGACTTATTGCTTCTAGTAGCAATCCTGAGTAAGCGTAAAAACCTTTTTCATACATGCATTGCGCAATGGAGCACCAAGGAAAGATGAACGTAAACATTTTGTAGTTTAGGAGTTTTGCCGTAAGGAAATACATGGATTGCTACAGACTGTTCAACGTAAAAATGCATCACCCAAAACACTTTCTTATATTCCTAGCAGCCTGTTTTAAAAAAAAGAAGAATGTTTTTTGCGTAACGCTATTGATATGAAAAGAAATTCGCATAACCTCAACTTAGGCTTTATTCAACTAAAACATAACGTGCACTTCGACAGCACAGGTCACGACTGTCCTAAAGAAACCACCACGATTAGAATAGGCACCAAACCACACAAGATTCCTCGAAGGGTAATCAATGCACACGCAGAGGTAAGCATTCCACAAACAAAATTCAGCGCATGCGCTTATCAACCCATCACGAGGAAATTCTCGTAGAATCGTAGAACATTCTACCCCGTTCAGTTGGGAATAAAGGTTAATAAACAAGGAAACGAACAAACACAAAACGGACAACTGTGTAAGCACTAACGCTACGAGCGTACAAGGTGATCATATCAGTGATAAGGAACAAGCCCATAGCGGTCGACTGATCTCCTTTGACGTATTGATCTCCGCAGTTCATTGGCAGTGGCACCAGGTGGTGCTGATTGGGCAGCAGGTTCCACACGTACACTGTCGTCAACTCTCGGTGGCGTATTGCGGGAAATGTCTTCACACGGTGCCTGCTGATCGTCAGCGGAATTAGCGTGATCGCAGCTCAACTTCTCAGGTTCGAGACTAGAACCTCCGCGCAGTGCAACATCGCCCTGGTTTGCAGCAAAAATAACGGTGCAAGTGTTTGCTTCATTGGAGCTATGTCTCGTAACGATACCGTCACCTCTCTGCCTGTAGAAAGGCGAACACGAGTGTAGTTGGGCGTGGTGTGCACCAGTTCGACCTCGTCCACCAGTGGTTCGTACTTACAAGATCGTGCGTGCCGTCTCAAAATCAAAAACACGGGACCTGGAGAACTTAACCAGGTAGGTACAGAAACCCCAAAAGATGATCGCCGCGTGTAATTGAATAGTCGTTCATGCGGTGTTGCGTTCGTGGCAGTGTACTGTAGAGTAAGTAGCGAATAGAATGGAGTGCTTCAGGCAACACGCATTTCACTGCGTAACGGCCAATTTACGGGATGCCACAGCCAGTCGAACAGCCGACC
>Ga0210059_1007329_pt1 | contig 17546 bp, 18 predicted proteins | sample Ectturendosymbi2_FD_188042 | JGI IMG/M metagenome (GOLD analysis project Ga0210059, IMG submission 188042) | Ecteinascidia turbinata endosymbiont from Florida, USA - Sample 2 (SPAdes) (version 2) | ecosystem: Host-associated > Tunicates > Ascidians > Unclassified | place: Key West, Florida...
TTGCGCATTTCATGGTATAGTTGCTGAAATGAGATCTCTACTGATCTCGAAAATGCTGATCGCCGCAAACAGCAGATTAGCGTTGCTTAACGCTGATGGCCAAAGAGATATTGTATTCCACACATCGCTTATAAAATAACGAACGAAACAGCGTTGTTTAAATACATAGCTACGTTTAGTTACAGAAGACACTTTGCAACGGGGTAGTGTCACGAATTGACTGTGGCGCCCAACTCCGCTAATTTTTTTTTTTGTAGGAAAGAAAAAACACTGTTTTAACTCGGAACTGCAAGACACCCCAAATGACATTCATGAAATAACACCAGTAAACTTCTACTTCGAGCTTTGGCTATTTTTCCGCTTATACTGTATCAAGGATTAATAGCATTTGCAAACGTCAGCGTTTATAAAGGATTTTCAGTGTGAATTATCTTGGCTCTTCCAACTACTCACGCATACCAGGTTCCACGAATATTGACCTTCAGCAGCAAAACAGTCAATATTTTGTTTTTTCCACGCGTAGTTTGAAACGTTTGTTATCTAGATTAGAATAGGAGTTGACCGACACTTTTATTAATAAAAAGTTCAAGGACGTGACCGGGCGTTCACCTTTGCAGCTTTGAGCAGGCAGATTATGTTTACCTCTGCGCAAAAACAGTCTTTCGTCAGTCAAAAGCAAACTTTTGGCTAGCGAAAAATTCACAATATTTAAACCACCTTTTCGTGGTTGAGGCCCTGAATCTTTAGTGTTAGTGTGGTCTCAAAAAAAGTTTTGTTTGCAGTCTTGGTCTCCCACACATAAACGTAGTTATATTTAGTGTTTAAAAATTTTTTGCTCTCAAATTTTCTTTCAGATAGGTGCAATGCAAGGAAAAGGAAATCTTTATTATCCCGAAAGAGCTTTTTTGTAATTTATGCGTGATAGAACGACAAAAAACAAATGGTTAAATCAAACTTGAGAAATTATTTTTGGGTCTCTCAACAGTTGGTTCGAGTCCGGTCCAAATTCACAAAATTTTCCGTCTCAGTCTTAATCTTGCCTGAAACTTCCTTAAAAAACCTTACCCGTCTCAGCCTTGGCATCGAAACTCTTGAAACCCTGCCCTCAAAAGTTTTTGTGCAGTCTCACTTTGACTTTAGTTAAACAGCTAGTCGATCTTGGCCTTGGTGTCAGAAATTTTGTTTCGGAATACATCACAGCTGGTTGCTGTTTTGTTTTGATCTGGACTTTAATCCCATTCTACCTGTGGTATTTTTCGATGCTTCCAGCAGACTTCCATTTGCTACAGCATAAGGGGAAGTCCACTGCGTTGATGAATAGCTGAATGAATTCGTTCTCAGATTTGTAACGAAGAAAGTACCAGAAAGAATCTCTCGCATACTGCAACATAGATACAGTGACTAGACATTCTTTCCTACAACCCTTGGCACAGCTAAGAGTTGCCACCAAGTTCTCAGAAGTGGTTACAGAACAACTGACATGTATTTTTATGCATTCGGTGGAAAATGTGACACAATTCGCAACATATATTTTTCTTCATCAAGTTGTGGAGGTCAGAGTTAACTCGACGATGACAAGAAAGTAAATCAATCAAGAGGAGCGCAAGATGCTCCCTTGGTGTGAACTCATAAACGTCGATCTAATTTGAAATACTCCAAGCCCAGAATTCTGTTCATGTTGAAAGCCCTTTCAACTATTTTTAAAAACAGAGCAATTTCGAGATTGTGATACATAAGATGTTCCCAGTTACAGGTCCGCAAGAATTTTTTGAAAATATCTCAACTCAAAGCTTGCTCAGCTTTTACCTTCGAGCTGTTACGAAAACCTTTGGACCAATACCGAGTTGTAAGAAAAAGATCCTTGCCTTTTTCTATCCAGACTGTGCGCTTTCAGCAAAAGTTCTGAGATATCATTAAAAGTGGAAGGCACTTGGCCCGTGATTCTAACAGACGCGTTTAGTAAACCACTCTCAGCGATTTACCTACGGCGTAGTCAAATGTGGTTGGCTGTGCATAGAGACAATCGTAAGACGAGACGTTAGTTAAAAAGAGATACTTTCAATCGTCAAAATAAATTTGCGTGTACGCATAAAGCTGGTCCATGTGCTTGTGTTTCGCATGAAAACCTCGTGTATTTGCATGGTGACGACGAATTTCTTCTTCATTTCCAAATTTTACAGCAGCGCGGACTTGACCGCAGTCGGTTGATTTAACTTTGGAAGGGCTTTATTGTTAAAAATAAAAGCGCGTTATAAAATATTAGCTATCTGCCAGAGAGGAACTCGTTCGAAACCCAATCTTAGGAGTAACTAGAGCAGGAACTCTTGCTATTTCCTTTGCCAAGACTTTGTGACAGTCGCTGAAATTGCTGGCTGCACTTTTCGTGTCAGAGGTGCATCTGAAACCCCATTCATTTCAGTGCACATGCATTGTTTAGTTCAAAATCGTCACGACGCAAACAAACAACGACTCTTTCCAAAAGTGTTCATGTTTTAGTCGAATGAGAATCAATTAACGCGTACTGCACGCGATTTTCAGCGTGAGTGCCAGATCGCATTTGTTGGCAATGCTCCGAAATCACTCACTGGAAAAGTTGTCTTATGGAACAACCATCGCTCGGCTCTCTGAGTAAAAAACTATTTTGATTACACAGGAAATAAAGAAAGTTTCTCAACTTTTACATTACAAAGGTACTAAATTACGTTGACGAAGAATGCTTTGTCGCCGATGTAATGGGGTTTGCCAATTTATGGAAACAGCACAAGTAATGTGTGTCTTGCACCGAATTTTTAATGGAAATCCCTTGATATTGGAAGCAAAAGGCCTTTCATGGGAATAGTAGAAGGCTACACGTTCATGTCAAGGAGAAAGCAAAATAAAAATAGGGTGGTTGGTCTTTTTCAGCAGCAACAAGCTTTTAACGGTTTGAAGGCAAAATACTTGCTGCTTTGGAAAGCGAGGAGCAAAATTATTTTGATGTTCAAGATTCCCTTAAGTTAAAAAGCGTGCGCAGTTAACTTTCACGATGAAATGTTTGGAGGTGCCGTTTTAGGCAGCTTTTCTTCGTAATTACACTCCCCAATATTTTGACAATCTTATTCTGTTGCTGCGCGACCGCAAATCAAATGAACTTGGAGTGCTTGAGAACAAACGATTGGATAATTGGAAAATCGAAGAAAAATTTTATAGAACATTTGCCAGAAGCCCTTTCAAAAGCCTGTCGACAAGCAGCAACAACCAATTCATGAATAGGCAGCGATTCTTGAAACTTATTTTGCGAAGTTTTGGTTGCTGCTATTTGTTTATGTATCTGTGAAAAAAGCGCAGTCCATTTAAACTGTAGCCGAAATCTACGAAAATTTGTCCACGCAGACGCTTGGACAGACCCTTTCAATATTTTTATACTGTCTAGTTCATAAAATACAACCTCAACACCTCGTTACCACTATGCCAAATTAACTCATCCTGGGTTGATTAACTAACATGCTTTAAAACTGTTTTTTTTCAACATCTAGAACAGTGTTTCCCAATCTTTTTTTGGCTAGCGCCCCCTTTTCTAACAAAAAAATTTCTATTACCCCCCTACCATGCCTAGCACACAGCACACATATCAACCCAATTATTTCGTAGTGTATATTAGGTACGTTTGAAAATGATTAAAACAAGAATGAGCGCAAAGATGCATTTCACTATAAAACCTAATTTAGTAAATTAACTTATTAGCAGTTGAAAACTGTTAGAGTTCATGTTTTGGAAACTGTTATTTAGGTTCATGACGAGCTCGATTTCGTTTGAACAGCATTCAACTTGGACAAGAGGGTGGAGATTGATGATTTGCCTTTAATGAGGTTAACATCATTTCCCCTGCAAATTGCATTTTAACTTCATTGAACTTCGTGAAGATATCTGTGGACTGTGACAGCTAAGATACTGTATCTGTGACACCTATTGACAGCTACCTTCTGTGTGCAGCAACAGGCGTATAAACTCTCTTCATCAAATATCCGAGTACACCACTTCTAAACCCTTTGGTGTCCTTTGATCAATCCATTAATACTCTGCCACATTTTTAGTAAATTTTGAGTTCGGAGCAGTGCAGGATTGAAATTAATCTGCAGGTTTTACAAGTATTTGAACTTTACCGCGACACTTGCAGTTGCCCACTGGCTCTACCTTTTCTCTCTAGCAGGATTTCCTTGGCGCTGCTCAAGCTAAAGTGCGTTCTGAAACACGCTTCTGTTTTCCGGAATCTTTTCGATTCCCTTTAGGTAACTTATTCTCGTTGGCACCTAACACTATCTGTACAACATAAAACTGCCTTCCTACTTTCGAATTGAACTCGTACAAGGTTATTATTATATTTGTGATCATTAAACCACTCCATCCAAAATTAGCTCACGCTTTTGGTTACAGGCTGATCCCAATTGCAAGCGTGCATTCTCACACCTGACCGGTGATAGTCACTAACGAAATGGGCATTATTAAGTAGCAGTTTACCCGTGCCAAGAAGTACTGCTGACGAAAATTCCAATCATAATCATTTCATTATAGAGAGCAGTTTTACTGTGTAGCTTACCTTTAGTAAGGGAAAGTGCAGTTCATCAACTTCTCCTAGCATTTCAGCTGTTTTGTTTACAAATTATATGCATACATTTTTGTTGATCATACTGTTTTTTATGACATTTGGTCACTAAAAGTTAGTAAAACAACAAATGTAATTATTAACTGGGTCTCTTATCGCCCCTCAATCGCGCATTTCTGCTTCACCGCCCCCCTAGAGTTTCTCACCGCCAACAGGGGGGTGCTACCGCTCACGTTGGGAACCACTGATCTAGAATATGTCCAGCGCTCAAGGTCGAGATATCCATATTTACTCTTAGACTGATGCAGGATTCCTACCAGCATAGCATACTTTTATACATACCATATTGCAAAACATCTTTACCTAAGGGATGTTCTTAAAAACTTACGCAGAAGGTACAGTTGAAAAGACGTCTGAGGAAATCCGCAGAATATTTGACTTACCATTGCAAACTAAAAATCAGTAAAAGGAAAACAATCATCTGCGAGCACTCAGGGGCAAGTGACTTACCCTGCTTGGGAAATAACTAAAAGTACCCCAAAGTTTTTCAATTGTTGGAATTACCTGTTTCTTTGTCCCGAACTCTGATGGAGATAGTTGGCCTCAATATTACTACTAGGTCTTGCTTGTGACGTGGTGTGAAAAGCAGTGAACCTTTCACAGTACGAAAAACAAAGGTAATCCATAGCATTGAAAAGAAAGAAGCAATGCATAGCATTGAAAACTTCCAACGTGAAAGGGACTGATGCAGCGGTTGGAACTATACTGCACCGTGTCTTTTGCGGAGAAGCGAAGTCAAAATGGAATGAAGTAGTTGGCCTCTGTGGCACTGTTTTCATCAGCCCTAACGAGGAATCATTGCTCAAGGAAAAAGAGGTTGACTGTTCAATTTCTAGGGCAATCGGGCAAACCTCAGCTTCAAGTCTCAGAAGCACTTTAGACAATGGTGAAGTGGTTTCCATGCTGGTTGCTTCTCTTTATAAGCCCGACTTCTTGGTTCAACGAAGCTGCAGAGGCTGTTGCGAATAAAAACCTGCGACAAAAGAAAAAAAAGCTTTTTTTCACAGTTATTGGTATTTTAGTGCACAGCATGTACCGAACGTTGGTCACAGGTTTCGCAAATTACTTTTCCGAAAAGTCTGTTTCCACTTGTTTTTTCAATACGGGAAGTTGACGTTCGCTTTGTCAATTGACGGGTGGGAAATAACATTCGCAACAACGCGAGTTAAGCCCATTAAACAGCTATAAAGGTAAGAGATCACTTTTCTGCTCACTGAATGCTCTGGGATGCAAAAACCACATCAGCAACAAGCTCACCATTGACGCTGCTAAACGGTAAACAAGCTAGGTCTACACATCAGTGTGCACACTGACAGGACATACAAGTGAATCAAAAAATGCTTACAAATTTTGAAAAATTCTGGGGCGTGGCCAAAAATAGAAACAGCCTATTTGGTGGTGAAGTTTATTATTTTCCTTAAATATGTAAAAGAAAATAATTAACGAACTTTTATTGGGAAAATATTTCGGAGGTTTTCCAAATGGGTTCATACGTCTAACAATTAACTTTAAATTAACATGGAAAAATGTTTTAAGAGTTTGGCTCTAAAATCTGCGACGCTATATTCTCCTTGCTAGAGCTCCCATAGGCTTTGTTGGTGTCTGTGTTTTTCAACACTTAAACTAATTTTCGTATATGCTGCTGCTGGATGCTTTTTTATCTTAACTATGGAATCGAGTTTAGTTTGTGTGTAAAACGATGAACAATTGTTGTGCACCTGTTGAACTGGGTTAAGGTTTCCTTCATGTAGTTTTTGCAGTTTATTCGTGCGTTTGCACTGTTTGCGTTTTTATCTGCACTCTTTTCATTTGCACTCTATGTGAGGCTTTACGAAGTCAGGTGTTCTCGTAACGTCATTCTACAGACTACATCTGCAGTTTGCTTGGATGTGAAATTGCCTTGAAGACCTGAAAAGAGTTTCATTTTAACTCGGTTTACAGTTTCTCTCCCAAGCCCAGGTCTTTGCTGAGCACGCCAACAGGAGAGACCGGATGCGATCCAACAACTGCAATGGGTGTGGTTCATACAAAATTCAGTGAAGGCGTCAATCTTTTCATACGCAACTTCAACACACCGCTCGAAATCAATTCAAATTCGATTGTTCAATCCAAAATTTCAGAGAAAACAAAAACTGTTGATGCCATTCTGCTGGACAACCTAGAACAGTGTTTCCCAACCTTTTTACTTAAGGTAGCCCAGATAACTTTTGGTAAAAATTGCATGGCTCACTACCTCGTTGGCATGGGCTATGCTTGCATATGCATAAAAAACACACATTTAATTTTTCTGAAGTAGCAAATTTATTTTCGTATGCAATTCAGTGAGAATCTTGTTGCTGAACACAATCAATGTGTTCCCGTGCTGTAGTGCTTAAGTGTCTACATAACTTTATTCTAACATGTTTTTGTTTTGACTCCGTGGCACATTCGAAAACTGGGCTATGGCTCACAGGTTGAGAAAGACTGACCTAGAGATTTTTGGCGTTACAGCTTCACATTTATCCATCGCAGTAATATTTACAGTTTACGCCAATACATTCAAATTCAAAACTCAAACGTTTTGCATCCCTTTCAGTGCACTATCAGTCAAAGAATAAAACATCAAATGTTGATTCAGGTGTGTTGCACCGGAGATTTCAGCATTTGGGTGCATTGAACAACACTGGTTTTAGGCTTTATAACACACGTGTTAAAATTTGAACTTTCAAAACTCTGTTACTTTAAATATCACAATGACTAACACAAGCAGTGTGTACTGGAAGTGAAAGTCACAACATTGAGATTTTCGAGGTACGTAGGGCGAATGTGGAAAAATGTTGAAACGATTTGGTTGTTTAATAACACTTTGTACAGTCCGTTTGTTATAAAAGACAAACCTCGCTTCTTAGTGCTCGACGTCGCAGCAAAAGGTATGTAAGCGTCGCAATCCATCCCTGAGAGTTTGGCCACACCTCGCCTGCAACGTAATGAGCACTGAGTAGTCTACTTTGAACATATTTCTTGATAATTTGCGAAGCAAGACATTCATTCGCAGTTTTCGAATAAAGCACAAAAATCAGTCTAGCTCTTGTTGCATTTCACAGCAGAAAGCTGCAGAACACCACACATCATTTTGTATGATGGAGCACTGCGTTTCGCAAGTTAGACAGAGCCCGGAGGAATGTTGGGGCCCTTTTCTAACAGCAGCGATAGTAAGCTTACCAGGGACTGATTGATGGCGTGCATCATGCAGGTGCGCTCACGGCACTGCAAAGCTTTCCACACGAACCCACGTTATTGCTGAGACAAGAAGTGCCCGCATAGTAAGACAAATGCACTGCCATCGGAGATTGAGAGGTTGACAAGAGCTTTTAGAATCGGGTGAGATGTGGAATTGAGTGCATTTTACTTTTGCTACTACTACAAGCTTTTACCTTGAGTACTCTTAAAAAATGAGGGCCAGCGTGAAGCTTCAGTGGAGAATGAGTGCATATTCAGGGGAAAAACCTATCTTAATCCGATTCTTGCGCAAACAAACTTTTTGTCAAGAAGTCGAGACTGTCCGAAACAGACAAAAAAAGATTCAGCTTCGGTTTATTACATTTTGCTCTGCAAATTTTGGTTGCAGGACGCTTTGAAATTTTTACCTTGTAAAACCTGTGATGCTGTTTTTGACAGACACTGTTTAACTCCTCAATTGATAGTTTCTCTTGATAAAGATAACGTTTTATGTGCACGTACTATCAGCTGAAATGCAATACATACTGAGCAACGAAATGCGAGTGAAATGTTCCGGTGATATTAAATTGAAATAATGAAGCATCCTATAATGACTCATGGTTTATTGACCGACCGCAAACGACGGTACCAATCGACACTTGGCGTCTGTGTCACATAAGCAATTTCTAATACTATGCCTGTTAGATTAAAAGTGACAGGCTGTAAACAAAAGATAGAGCAGGAATGTTTGCACACATTCATCTGATTATGCACAAGGGCTAATTTAACACAACTTAACTTCTTGCCATTAATCCACAGGTGAAAAGTAAGCTTTTCTTTACCAAATAACTAATATTGCTCTTCGGCGTCAATCTCCCATCACTCGTTTGTTCACACGAAGATGATATTAGCTGTGACTGCGCAGCACGATGCATGACTACGGTAATATTGTTTGTTCATTTCTATAGATTTTAGTCAATATCTACAACTATATAAATTGCAGCGTGGCTATTGCCAACTTTTTCCAGTTGTTTCAAATGATTCTTCGTCGTACTAGTACTGCTTGTCAACGTCAGATTATTGCCTAACAACTCACGGAAGAACGTTTTTAGCACGAGTGATTGTTCACCTGGAAGTAAAAGCGCTTACTGTTATCTTTTTCTTTAGTGGTATATTTAGTTACGTATGCTGTTTACGTAAAAGTAAGCTAGGTGCAGGCGCAAGAAGTGCGTAAAGATTTGCAATGAAGATGTACAACGGAAACGTAACAGTCGTTACGGGTTGGTCATTAAACCATTAATGAAATGTATTTATGTTATACAATTATACCTTAACAAGTTATTCAGCTGCAAATTATCGATGAGTAACCCATTAACAGGATCGCCTTACAAGTAGACGTTTATTAAAGCTTAATTACCTTTAGCTGTTTGCACCTGTAGACGAATGTTCTGTATTTCAACTTCAACTTTGATGTCTGCGGCATAAGAAAAAAATTAGACTTCTGCAGTGTTATTAAGCAGAAACAGCAGCGACAGCCTGAAGACACAGCAACAAAATCGAGAATAGTTACACGTGGTTTTCTTAAATTTTACTATGGTGACGACCAAGACATTTTACAAAACTAACTATTTCATTCAAATACCGAGATGATCGTTAACGCCAAGGTTTTAGTGTATTTCGGTGGTCGTTGTACGGCGATGTTCTACTGTGTTTTCAGAGACCGTTGGAAAAATTTAAGAGGTCGTTTCTGCCTCTCAAAACGCCTTGAAAAACACTGGTTACACACGTGTCAAATGTATAGTTGGTTATATTTTCAAAATTACTGTCAAAAACGCCTATTCAATTCTTATCAGTTGTGGATCCAAGCAAGACCCAAGGAACGAGCTGCGCTTACTTTATTAATAAAATCTCGTTGATTGCAAAACAATTGCAAACACGTGCAGTTTTTTCCTAATTAAGCATATTTTACCTTATTTTGTCCTGTGTTCGGTTTTAAAGCACTTTTGATCTGTCTTTCCTGCAAGAGAAAGAAGTACAAAGGATTTTAGAGGTGAAAAATAGTTCTGAAGCTTTCAACTTTTAGAACTGCAGTTGGATGCAGCAATGGTATTAAGGTTACATGCTGTTTTTTCAAATAAATTGAGACATTGAAAATGACAGCTAATCCCAAGCAAAGCCCTTGTCAAAAACGAGGCTACTACATTCTTTTCCCGACCTACCGTGGCATAGTTAGCTCGTCACTGATCATAATCATAATCATACTGATCAAATCCCTTGCTCAGCCCAATTAATCCAATAGCATCATCATATTTAAGAGACTGAATTGCTTCATTTCTCACCCGGTTACACAATGAAGGTTTTGCGGGGCACATTGACCAAATCCTTGGACATCAATTACTGGCGTCAAAACACCCTCATTTCCTCACACTTTGTCATGACGTTTTCTTACCTGAGCAGATTCGTTGCTGTCATGTCTCTGCATGACGTTTGCTGGTTCCGCATCCTGCAACGTTTCAATGACTGGTTACACAAGACAAGAATACTCTGAAGGATTATGAAACTTTCAAAATGAATAGAATTGCATTGCGCTGTGTTTCTACAGCGATGGCACCGTAAATACTGTGGTAGCAGTTTTAAAAATGTTTACAAAACTATGAGGAAATGAATCAGTTATAGGATCAACATGAAGCAGGCGGGAGTTTATCAACTCGACCCACACGTTTTTGGTCACGAGGTCTGTGTAACGGAGTATTTTCCAACGATATCACACTGACTTGTTTAATGCACTCATGACGCAATCTTTGTTCTTTGATGTGAGCGTGGAGTGTATATGCCATGTATCAATTTGCAACAGTTCAGACTGTCAAATGTAATACGTAAACGAGCGAAATCCGCTCGTAGAGTTGAATCAGGCGTTTTTCGTCTTATCGTTGAATGCCAGACTTTTAGGAACTCCAGCAGTAAAAGAAGCCAAGGTTGTTTCTCATTGTTTGGAGATTGACAGCGAATTATACCTCTGTACCGTATACGGCAAGTGTGGGTATGTTCAGTGTTCAGTTCCACTGCACTCGCTTTTCATTCCTTTCTTTGTATTGTCACGAGTGGTTTTCTCTGTTTGCTCTGCGACAAGGGCCACGCAGCTGCGTTTGTACTGATTGCTGCATTGGTGGCAAGTTATGGCGGGCGGTTCGTGAAAAAATTGTATAGGACACATTTAGCATAAAAACTGCTAAATCGGACAGATTAAGTCAAATCGGTCCAATTCTGAATGGAATCCTATGAATGAAACTGAATGAAATTGCACCTCTTAAATCAAAACAGGTTTAGCTAATCCCCTGTTGAATGAAATTCTACCTTTAAATCTGCCGGATTTAACATTTTTTTTGTGGTAAATGTGTCCAATAATTTCTTTATCAATGGTGAGTCGCGAAGGGGGCAATTGGATGCAATTTCTACCTCAAAAAAAACATTTGTTCTTCCTGAAGAGCGACGGAAGGCGTGACGCGACAATTTATCGAACGACAGTTTATCGAATTTTATCAAATGATTATGAGTGTTTTAAATCCACACATACAAATGGAACGAATTTTATCAATGGAATACGCAAGGTGTTCTTAATGCACATTTCAGTCACATTCATTTATTTACGGTACACGGTTGCAAATTATTTAAAGTTACAAGTTGTGAGCACTTGCTCGAAAGTAGCTGATTATAAAATGAGTGTGTTTAGATGGCGCCCTCATGAGGCTGTCTTGCTCGGCTGTGGATACACGGCTTTTACATTCGAGGTAATCCTCACAACTTCAGTAAGTGAGGTCAGTTTGGGTTTTTCTCACAGACATTCAAACCTTTCAAAGCCACTTTCGTTTGCCTTCCTCACTTTAAACAGATACCATTTCTAAACCACTTTACAACTCACTCACAACTTCTCACTTCACTGCTGTTCTTGGCTGATGACTCCTGCTACCTTCCACTCGATAAGAAAGGATAAAACGGATTTTCCACTTAGAACAAATTAAATAGACCGCAACGACTACAGCTGTGGAATGCAGCGTGGAGACCACGCCGTAACAATCTCTTGCGGCAGTTAAATCAGCTCTCGTTCGATAAATTGTCGTTCTATTAACAGTCGGTTCGATTAATTCTCGTTCGATAAACAGTCCGTTCGATGAATCGTCGTTGGATAAACTGTCTTATTACCAAGCAACTGCGCCCATTCTGAAAGAAATTCTACCTCTTCTTGATTTTTGAGAGCATCTGGTATGCGAATATGTGTTTATGCGAGAAAGCTTTGATAATTTGCAGGACAGAAACGTGCTTGAAAAGGTATGCTGAATATAGGCTGGTTGAAAGAACGATGACCAATTTTCAATGAAAAATTAGGAAATGAATGCTTCTGCCGCCCTGTTTTTTGTTGCTCACCTTCCAGACTTTCGTCTAAATCCGCCACTGACTAGTAAAGTATTCCAACATTTCGCAACCAGTTACAACGACATTTTTGATCAGCTTTTGATAAACACCACAAAACGTTAGTTCTGTACCCTGCAAAAAGGCTGTACTGTATATTTCCTACTTTTGCTGCGGATCACGCATGATGAGGTTGCTAACTATTACTTTTTACATGAAGCCATGATTCGGAAGAAAACCAAACGAAATTCAGAAATGTTGTCTGAACCGGTATTTTACAAACACAACGAAGGAAACGTCAGTCAACACACCAACAACAAGCATTACTCAAACATTCTAATTCTTGCAAAGGAAATCAAACACTTTGGCTTCAAATACAGTATTTATAGTACTATGGCATATTCAATGGTAAATCATTTTTTGCAAATGGTTCTTTTAGTTTAGCGTGTTTTACGCAGCTGTTTTTGCACAAAACCGTGAAAGACGTGGATAATATCTGCGGTTGTTTATGATTCTGTTTCGTGAAAAGCGGTAAAAAATTCTGATGTTTTTGAATTGACCTGTAGAGGCGCCACATTTCTGCGCTGCCATAAAGAACAAATACAATGACTCAAAGTGCACTGCAGAGGTACCGTCTGGACTCCTTGCGCAGGCATCTGCTCGTCATCGTCCTTATCAGATTCTGCACTTTCTTCATCGCTGTCGGTTTCTGACGATTCAGAGGATCTCATGACAGGGAACACATCGAGAATACTCGACTGTCAGATAAAAACGCAAGTCGGAACTAGTAACTGCATTGTTTTCAATGCTGTGATCTTAGCGACGAGGCTAGATAAAATTACGAGAAACAGCCGAGCAAATAAAATATCTATACTCTTCTCGAGATTCTCCATCTCGAGCATGCGGGGACAACGCACTGTTTGTTTGGTTGATATAGTGAGGACGCCATGCAAACTATTGCCGTATGGCGAACAGGGGTTTAGTTGGGCGGGAACGCGTGGGAACGGCGTTCCCACTCCTTTTTCATGTTTTGCTTTAAAGTGAGTTCGAAGGTGTTTTAAAATGGTTAGTTTCTGGGTGCGTTTCCACACCTCTTTCAATAGCACTACATCCCTGATGGCGAATATCGTCTTTTTCAATACAACGCGGCCATCGCGATTCACCAGAATCAAACTCATAAGTTCGATTTCTTTGCAAGGCTTTGGCTAAACCTACATCGACATATTCGTTCTTAACTGCGATAACCAAACAAACAGTGCGTTGTCCCCGCATGCTCGAGATGGAGAATCTCGGGCTGTTTCGGTCGCGTCAATTGCATGAGAGAAAACCTACATTGTATATTCTGATCTTCTGCTGAACTTTGAGTTTGAAAAATAATCTGAAGAAAAACTAACTGCGCTGCTACGAGGGACTTTAAAAAAAATACAGAAAGAAGTGGCTGTCTTCCCATACATTTTTGGTCTGCAACAAAAATATGTCTAAATTGGTGTTATCGTGAAAGGAAAGAAATACCAATGTGCTCTGACGTGCGGACCTAATTGAAATTACTTTTTTCTTTTCATGTGGTGAAGGTTAGAAGGTAAAGGGCACAGTTAATTTAATTTGGACAAAAATTTGTTCTCCACTATTGCTTACAGAGAACATGTTTTTAGACTACTGATATTTTACAATTTGCTGCAAAACGTCAAGTTTCTTTCAGTTCACTTGAAGAATTATTTGCCATTCAAAACAAATGTGTATTATGTTACAGCTCTTACCGGAATAAAGCCAAAAACGCCTTCTTCAGCAGCTTGTTTCTTAGCATTCTCGTCAATATATTTCTGAAAAAGTTCTGATTTAACATCACAAACTCTAAACCATTAGCATGATTTTAAAAGTAAATCATTCTATTTTACTGCAAAGAAATTTTTAATGAGCTGCCGGATGAACTGAACTAGGAACCAAACATACTTTTACGACAGCTTAAAAAACAAAAGAAAATCAACTATACTGAAACACAAAAGCAATGTTAAGAGACAAAGAACTGACACCGGTACACCGCTGCATCGCGATCGCACGACCATTATTATGAGGGGGGAATGGCACTGTATGACTGCGAGATCTTGTAGTACCAGGGCAGGAGTAAAGAGAATCTATATGCGTATGCCTGACTCTCGCACATAAGCTTCCACATGCTTCGCAGCAGCTGTGTTACGTAGGATTTCTGAGGTGGAAAAATTTGTACCAAGAACTTCGACTGCGTGTTTCATACGTCTGAATTTGGGACAAACTTCAATAAAGTGTTCTACAGTTTCTGGTATTTCACACTGGTCGCAGAGCCCGTCAGGATGAAGACCAATGCGTGACATATGATGATTTAGTTGACAGTGACCTGTGCACAAACGAAAGATGATAGTGGAGAGGGAGTGGGTCGACAGGGTCGACAGAGGACCGCAGCAGGGCAGGAAAGAACTTTGTATGCATTTCCTCTTATATCGGTCTGATATTGAATTTCCCACGCGTGGAAAGAGTGCTGGTACAGATATGGCAGCATATCAGTAAAATTCAATTGCGTATTTACCCGTTTGTAGTGAACACATTTGGGTGGATTGGGTAATAGTTTGGCAGTGGAGAGTTTTGCCAATTGATCAGCAATTTCATTTCCTGGGATGTTTTGGTGGCCCGGAACCCAAAGGAAACGGACCTCGTATCCTGATGCTGAGGGTGTGGAATAGAGGGCAATTTTATTTGCAAAACCATGCTTTTTCCAGTTAGTGATCGATCGTAAGGAGCAGAGACTGTCTGTGACAACAACTACCTTAATTTTAATGAGTAAGCCAGGTACAATGCGTGAAGAATGGCGAAGGGTTCAGAGGTGATGGAGGAGGAGCATTTGCTTACTGTAATAGAATATCATAGGTTCCTATCCGCTATGTTTTTCCGCAACCGGCTCGTTCAGAGGTTTTTGATCCGTCTGTATAGACTTTAACAAAGTGATCGTAGATATTGTGCAAATGCGAAGAGAAAACCGGTGCAACGAATGCAGATGCCGTCTGACGGACAAACTGTAAGAGAGTGAGGTCGATGACGGGCTTGTGTATTGACCAAGGAGAAATATTCGGGATGCGCACCGGAGCGGCGGCGAAAACGGAATGATCAAGCTCAGTCTGTGTGAACATATTAAAAGAGCAGAAACCAGGCGAGTGAGGAAAACGTTCCTGCCAGCAATCCTCAGTTAACGACAGGGCTGGATGGTCACTGAACGACAAGAGAAGGGCTTTAAACTTCAAGCACAGGAACTTGTGCTTAATGTGCAAAGGCATCTAATTGCACGCGTGATGAAGGCAAATCACTGGAGTGCTGACCAGGGATCAAGTACACAAGCGCAGTGCATCATTTTGGATTTTTTGTAATGGTTTTAATAGACTGGGAGACGCGCAAAAAATAGGCCTCCATACCATACTCTGTTACAGGTCTAACTAGCGACCTATAGACAGTAAGTAATGGACGTTTACCTGCACCCCAGGACGTACCTTTCAACACCCTAATAACATTGAGCCGACCCCGGCATTTCGCCACAACTTTCTGTATATGCGTTGAGTAAGAACCGTTTCGTTGAAACGTTAACCCTAAGTACTTGTATTCATTTTTTAGTGGAAGGCGGGTACCGCCCTGCAGACGCAAGGAAATAGGTTCTAGATTGCGTTTCCTTGTAAACAGGACAGTAGCAGATTTGGTGCTGGACAGTTTGAAACCACAGTCTTCACACCATTTGCACACTTTTGTTAAAGAACGTTGACACAGCTGGTTTAAGAGGGTTATATCAGAGCCACATTCCCAGAAGCAAAAGTCATCCACGTACATGGCAGCATGAGAGGTGATTCGCTTTGGGAGATCGTTTATCAAAGAAAAGAATGGGGCTAAGGACGCTGCCTTGCGGAGTGTCGTTTTCTAGGCGTTTAGTCATGGATAAAGTAGAGCCAATGCGGACTTGGAAGGTTCGATTGGAAAGAAATGAGCGGATGAAGTGAAACATTCGACCTGAAATGCCATAGCTAAGCAGCTTGGACAGAAGAACCTCTTTGTTCACCATGTCGTAGGCCTTTTCTATGTCAATAAAGACGGACAAAACGTTGTGTTTGTTCGCCATGGACTTGTGGATTGCATCATGGAGACAGAGAAGATGATCCGTTGTTTTGTGGTGCTGTCGGAAGCCGGACTGTGAGATATGAAGGACATTATGATACTCTAAAAACCAGTTGAGGCGATAAAAAATCATTTTTGCGAAAAGCTTACAAACATTGTCAGGGATATTGGGCGGTAGGAAGACGGTAAGTGCGCAGGTTTGTTTGGGTTTGGAATAAGGACAACAATATAATGTAGCCAGGATGGAGGAATTTTGCCGGTGAACCAGATTTTGTTAAACAGCTGTAGCATGACTTTCCAGAGATTTTATGAACATATGTTTAAACATTTCGTAGCAGATGTTGTCTGGTCCGGGTGTAGTGTTCGACAGTAATGGAAAAAAACTGATTTAGAGCTGGATCAATTGGCGTCGTGTGGGACACCGCATTTCGCAATAGTCGCGTTTGGATTAGGGTCACGTTGACAAAACTCGGCGGATAAGTTAGACAACTGCTGGATGAAGCGAACTGGTTTGCGAGCATATTGAATTTGAGTTGTTTGTTTTTGGCAGAAATACCTTGGGCATGCAACGCTGGGATGAAATAACTGGAGCGGTGACCGGAGAAGCTTTTGATTACCTTCCAAAACTTGAGATAGTGTTGGATGTGAGCGATGTGCAAAATTGTTGCCAGGAGGACGACTTTGCCTCTAGTATAACCCTTCTAGCCCTGGCTCTGCACCGTTTGAAAATAATATCATAAGCAAAGTCCGTTTCATTCTGTTGAAGCAACGTCGCACTGCTTATTCCACCATGGAACAGCGATTTTAAGAGTCTTCTTGGATTGTGGAATAGCATCCAGAGCAGCTTCGCGAACACTAGTTTCAAAGAGGCAATATGCGTAGCTCAGTGAGATGGAGAAAGGCAAAGTTTGATCGCAGGCGGCGCTAAATTTCTTCCAGTCTGCTTTGGAGAAGTTCCATTTCGGGACACCATGGTCTTCCGGTGTGGTGTTTGCGTTGACATTTGTTAGAACAATAGAATGGTCACTGCCCAAGAATTCGCTTGTTCTGTGCATGTGCAGAGGGAAGCGCATGAGCTAGAGACAAGGACCAAGTCTAATAGGCTCCATGCATCACGTCCAGTGAGTGAAAAATGCGTTGGCGTAGTAGTGTTTAGGGCAACTAAATCGTGTAC
>Ga0210059_1007330_pt1 | contig 17546 bp, 9 predicted proteins | sample Ectturendosymbi2_FD_188042 | JGI IMG/M metagenome (GOLD analysis project Ga0210059, IMG submission 188042) | Ecteinascidia turbinata endosymbiont from Florida, USA - Sample 2 (SPAdes) (version 2) | ecosystem: Host-associated > Tunicates > Ascidians > Unclassified | place: Key West, Florida...
CAACGTGCATACAGCCAATGCTAGTTCCTCACATACAAAGATTGTTGCGTAAACTGAGCGGTGCTGGCGGGCCGGATTTGGCCCGCGGGCCGTAGTTTGCCCACCACTGCCTTAGCCTAACAAATATCAAGCTAAATTGCATAGCGTACCGTTTAAGTTTTTTTCAAAGCGTTTTGATTGTCATACATTATTACGTCATGATAATGCTTTGAGCAAAACTCTAGAAGGCAAGGTTTTGGACAAACTTTTTACATCTTTAATAAAATGCTAAAAGCTTTTTAGACTGAGTTGGCAAACACATATGTACAGTAATATCTAAGTTAATTCACATCCCACTTGATTTCGCACAAAGTTATGAAAAAATCTGGATTCAACTTTCTCAGCAATTTATTGGTATTCACAGCAAATCAAACGTGACAACTGGTCATAAAAAATGTCAAACACGAAACATTATGTTGCCAAAGTTCACGATTTGATATAATTGTTCAGCAAGTTCGTTTGCTTTCAAAGTGGTTAGTGAAGGTGGAAGGGGCAGTTTGCTCGATGCATGTAATCAATCCAAAGAAATACCATACTATCTAGCTCTGTTAATCTGCGGACAGACGCACTAACTTCTTTTTGTGTGTGTCTTCAGACATTAGGGCAAATAACGTTTGCACATAACTTCCCGCTTCGCACAGACTTTCCTATAGCAGCCTCACTCAGTACTGTCATAACTTGGATCAGTTGGATGATTTGACTCAAAATGATTCAATTAAACGCTTGGCTTTGCCTAGCATTGTTTGTGAAGTGAATACTATATGCCTTACTGAAAAGAATAGTTAGCTTGAGCCAACGCATCAATCAGTCTCCAAACATTAGCCCTAATGATCAGCATCTGTTGCTAAGGCAGTTAAAAGCACAACTGCTAAGTCAAATAACCTATGTGGAAGCGGAAGCGGTAGAATTTTCGCCCTTCCGCTTTTGCTTCCACAGAAAAAGGACCGTTTCCACGGCTTCCGCTTCCACATCCCTGGTTTAATGTGACCACTTTAAACCATTTTCGTCTGGTGACTTGACCTTGTCTGCAACGCATTATGCTTCAATAAACCATATGACTGCATTGCACATATTACATTTTATACCCAGTGCAAAAGACTTTTACTAACCATTATACACTGTTCCCTTTACACTATAAGCAGTTTCGTCCTTGGGAGGTCTGCAGCCTAGATGACCCATTGTCCTTCGCAGCCTCCCACTCCCTCATGCATTTTATAAATCGATGCATGTCCTTTAAAGTCATCGCAGAACTACATTATAATAAGCATGATGGCGTCATTCATGCGTGTGTCTTATAAGCTTGTGTTTCATCAAATTGAATGCATTGGCGCCATTAAGCGTATACTCTCTACTACCGCCACATATATATCCTCGTTTTCTTTCATGGATTTGTATATTCCTTGTTACTGCGATGTATGTTTAAAGCTTAGCGCTTTGTGTGTGGGAGTGAAGACGTTACACAATACAACACACATGCTTCGTGTTAGAAGACCAACTGCAGTAGCAGGGCCGCAAGTTGTGCACCACTGTGTGAAACGGAGAATTATACGAGCAACAATCGATTTTTATCATTTACTGAAGATAGAAATTTCTTTCGTATGAAATTAAATGACCTAGTGACTTTTATGTGTAGCAGTATGCCGCAAACCAGGCAATTTCGTTCATTGCAAATATAGTGATATCAGTCATCTCATAAGCATGCATGTGTTGCAAATATAATTCAGAAGCTATAGCATATTTAAGTGCAAAGTTGTACACAAGTAACAGCAATTTGTGTTTCCTGTGTAACAGAGGATTGGCGAAAAAACATGAGGTCATCCATTTACCAAGAGTAGTTTTTAATTGTTGTTTCTTACAAGCGTACTGTAAAAACTCGTGTTGGATGTACAACAACTTATCTTGACTATTCATACTTGGACATGAAACTTCCAAAACCAAACTATACACAAAATAATGTCATGCTCTTGCCTGCTGGGTGTTTCACTGCAACTGCAGTGAGTAGCACTGTCTTCATAAAAACGTAAAAAATATTTTTCAGCATAAAACCAACTATGAACAACTGCAGCATTTAAACAAAACTTTAACCAGGCTCTATTGGCGGTAAAATATAAAAACACGTTAAAAACTTGCCAACGTTTCGATAGTTGATGCAAATATCTTCGTCAGGGTGAGAAACGAAAGATAGTCGCATCAACTATCAAAACGTTGGCTAGTTTTTAACGTGTTTTTATGTTGTTCCTCCAGCAGAGCCTGACTAAAGTTTTATTTATCGAAGTCCTGGCATCAAAATGAAAGCAACACCTTTTCTAAGCTTTTCTTGCTGAAATGAATTTTTGTATGACCGCAAATGTTAAGTATACCGTTGAACGAAGGAGACTTTTACGAAACTCACACTGCCTATCGGTTGGCTCTGATGCACTCTACTTGCAGTTTAAACCGACAATGTGAGCTCAAAGCTACCCACGCAAACACACCAACTGCACTACTCCGCTTGAAGAACGTCATTTTCCGACACCACTACATCATGCAGAAAAACAGCCGTTGTAATGAAACTGAGCAACGTTACCTTTGCAGAGATCTTCACTGAAACCGCCAAAATTAGATGTTGATAAGAGCCACCTAGTGATTAGGCTACAGCTTATGGCACGTACTCAAAATATCCCATTGAACATTAAAAAATAGCATGAGATATGCCAAGAAATGTTTTTTTTTATAATTTTGGCGACGGCAATTAGCGGCATGGCAGCGCCTGAAATATGCTTCTTAACGGGGCAGTTGAGGTGAACGATCTTGCCCAAGGAACGCTACGGAAATTCACTCATTAAAACACCCAACTTTCCAATTGAGAGGCGGACACGCTGTCATTGAGCTATCGCCACCCCAGCGAAACCTTCGTTGCCAGTGACTAGGTGCCAAGTGATGTTGTGATGTGTGGTTTCGGCGTTACTGAGGAACCAACGATAGGTGACAATGGATTAAGCTAGCATCGGCTATTTGCCGTGATTTCACGCGAAGTCTTTTTTATCAGATGTTGAGATGAAGGGAAATATAAATCGCGAAAACCGGAGCCCTAGCGTTTGCTAGCCTGCGGTCAAATGTCCAGGCGCGGACACAGGGGGGATGCATCCCCCCCACCAGACCAAAAAAGGTGTTGACATGACACTTGATTTCATTGAAAATCATCGCCAAATATAATTTTGTACTGCACATTACTTAATCGCTAAAGATACTAAAAGCTAACTTATGCTAACAATTAGTCAAAAACGTTTCTTCGTTTAATTAGATGAGCTGGCCTTAGTTTGTGGAACCCGATTTAAAATAGTCAATGATCGCATGGACGTTCGCATGGGGGTAAAACTGACATTTGCCCCCCATGGAAATTGGGATTAAGAACGAGATACTTCTGAAAAAAACTGAAGTCGGCATCTTCATTCCGCTTAATTCATTTGGTTCTTGCAATGACATTTTTTTGCCAGTATGAAATTCACACTGCACAAAAGTCAGGTTCACAGCTTATGTCATGCAGTGATGAGCTTGCATATGGGGCGCCGTTCGTAAAAATATTATATCTGACAGATTTAGCGCAAAACCTGCTTCAGTGATCCTGGCAAAAGCTAGGCTAATGTATGCATCCTTCGTTTCTTTGATTCTTCAAGCAGTAGGGTTTACTGTGATAATGCTACTAAAGTGATGTTTGTTGCCAACGTTATTTTCGGGCAAGAGCGCCTAACCGAGCAGTTCCTTTCGATGTGCTTTTTCTATGATAGCGTTATTCTCTTTACAAAACGCACTCTTTCTGTGAGAGCATTCTTTTTGTGCACCTGAAGGTGCAGAGAGTCGGTGAGCTGCGTTTGGTGAGAACAGTTGCAATGGTCATACTTGACGAGATCCTCTTTGAAATATTAAGCAAAAAATTGCACTAACACTGAGACCACCACCACAAGTTTACTGTAGCCCGTCGTCTGCACACACCAATGTTATTATCAAACCAGTATAATTCAGACCTGAAACCACCTGGCTTTATATGACGCCAAGGAATTCATGCCTTGCAGTAGCCAAGCTTTTGTCTAGATTACTGAAACAGAACACCAAGTTTTTCATCAGACAGGACACCATGTTTTCCTCCGACAAGCTTCAGCGCTATATATGCATGCAGATTTAGAACAATCCACTCGCGATTTGGCATCTTCAAAAGGCTCTGACAAAACCCGGCTTCAGAAAACAAGGTGCAACTTTTGGCCAATTTTATCCCGTGTTATATCAGAAGATTTTTGTGCCCAAAATATTCTGTCATTGGAATTCATGCACATTTATACAGATGATCAGCGAACTTCTTGATTAGTTTTTGCATTTTATTTTTAGTTGCGACAATTCGAGAATGCATTGCCGCAATTTGGAGTGTCGTAATATAACAGTTTGAATGTTCCATTGTGACCAAAATTTTAGAGGGAATAGCTTCACGCGAAACGATTAGATTCTTAACTCTAAGGTATTTAATGATTTCCAAGATTCAACGGTCCTGACGTCAATTCTGTGACGTCACAATCATAGGACGTTTTCAGACGGGTCTAAAAACAACTCTATGCATGAGATTGCAGGGCTCGAGTCAGCTTTACATGCCCCTTTATTCCCAACTAATTCTTTGCATCTATACCGCCATAAACGGGCTGGGTGGGGGCGCCAAAATGGAGCTTTCCCGGGCGCGGGAAACCCTAGGTATGCCACTGCAACCATCTGGGGGCACTGGGTCCGGTAGTAGGCGTTTTGTCGCATGTGGCTGTTGAACACAGACATCTGTGACAGGTAATGCAGCGAGACAGTGACTGCTGATAGCGGTAAGCCACCAATTTTCATACGGTGTTAAAAGACGTATGAGTGAATAAAAAGCATTGCTACCAATGAAAAGCAATTTTTTCGACTGTTGCCGTAACATGGGGCATTCTCTTTGTGGTGTATAGAAAGATTAAAGCGTTTTGCAAACGTCCATTTGCATTACATCATTAGCAACCTGAAAAGGATAAGTAAAATGTCGACTTTGCCTCCCACCGGAAAAATTTCTGCGGACTCCCATGCTTGTGACACTGTTGGGACTTTTCAACGCCCCCACAGTGATTCGGTGCCCCCATGGAATTCGGCGCCCGGGGAATTGTGCCCCCTTTCCCCCCTCGTTACGCCGCTGATGCAGCTCACCTACTCTTGCAAAAACAAAGTCGGGACGTGGCTAGCAAGCGAAAATGCTGATGTATCACTTAGCTTTAGGCAAATTCCAATCAAAATCGTGGAAAGTGGAAATGCTGCGGTTTGTTTCTGAATTTTCTTTTCTATTCGTGGTAAAATTCAAAAGCTTTCTTTTTATGGCACAGAAAATAATGGTCCTTTACAATAAAAAGAACTTTTTCGGGGAAAGCGAAGGAGGTAATTTTTTAAAGAATTCTCTAACTTCTCAAAGACAAGATTTTCTCAAATCTTGTTCTTAATGAGATTAATGAGACATTTTTCCCGAAGGAGCTGCGCAGTGGCGTGCAGAGGGAGAAGGGCGAACGGTGAGAAGGCCTCGAGTATCCAAGGCAGGGGGGCATCCAAAGGGTGAAGTTACACAAACTAAAATGCAGCAACTAGATTATTTTTCTATTGCGAGGCTACTAAAACATGCCGCATGAATTTAAATTTTCGAAACTTTTTTTTGTCAACACTACTTTTTACGTATTCAAATGCCAGTAATTCTCTCATCCTTCAATACCAAGGACCTACACTCTAGGTGTGCGGCGCACACCCAATCATACTGGTAGTGAAGAGACTGTTTTCCAGATCAGAGTTGCCTGATTGACCTTTTTGGTCAAATTTCTGAAATCTGGCCGCATTTGAAGTTGGTTATCCTAATAAATTTTATTTATTTTTTGACCTTTTTTGGCCTTTTAGCTCTTTTTAACCTTTTTACGTTGAAATAGGTTCTTCTGAAGGAAATTATTACTCCTCCATTTTTTCAGCAACACATTTGCAAACGTTTTGTGATAATGCTATATTAGACTGACGCCCGCATTCTGGTGTCAGTAACATTTGAAGGATGCTAGTTTCGAAGTAAAGGTTTTGCTTAATCACTGGAAATATGTGCACTGCGATAAAAATGCGGCAATGACGTCGAGGAAGTGGAAGGGCTCTAATGATTCTGGTCGTAAGTACAGGAGTGAATGGGATTTGCCTTTCTTATGGGTGCAGAAAGCTGCCCATGGATCAGAATTCCGTCTGAGTGGCGTATCTATGCAGTGGCGCCCATGGCAAAATGTAAATGTGCGCCCCTTCTAATAATTTAAATATTACGTAGATGTAGGCACACTATTTACGAAAGATACACCGTGAAGAAAATACATTTTTTGAAACAGAAAATATTTTTGTTTATTTTTGCTTTAAACTTTTCAGCATAACTACTACAACATACTTTTATACTCATTTATTTTTGATATGACAAATGACAAAACATTCAAATACTAACGTTATCGTAGTTAATAGGTCTACATAGTGTTGCCTGACAAAATTGTATAACTTACTAAAAAGCAAAAAACATATTGCAACTGCAAACGACAATTTTTTAAAAATGGAACACATTTAGTTTGAATTGTACAAAAAAGCATTTAATGCAAGTGGTGTATCACTTGAGTTCGAAAAACACAATTCCAATGAAACATAAATATATCCAGCTTTTTCTGGTTAAATTACACAAAAATGACAATTTAAACAACACTTTCCGTGCCTTTATCGTAGTAAAGTCGTTTACTATTTAACCAAAGTAACCTTTCGTTCTTTAGTTCCTCTCTATTCTAATCAAAGCTAGATCACACAACCTTCCCCGACTTATTGCTAGTTAATGAGGCCCGGAGCTATGAAGGGCCAGTTTCAGTTTACTGAAAGATCGTTCGCAGCTCGCAATACATATAACTGCCATCGTGATCATTATCTGCAAAACAATTTGAAGAATGTCAGAATGTCTTCAGGACGCGATAATTTTAAGTTACACGACTTGAAGCCAGCATTTTGCGATCTAGAATCTTCTCGTATAATCAGTCCCATCGCCACGGAGGGGGCTTTGGTGGGGCTTATCCCCCCAAACAAAGCTCCAAGCCACCCAGAGTGAAATTTGAAACACTATAAATCAGTGGAGTTTTGTTGAATTTTAGAATGCCAAACGCCCCTGCACAAACGTGAAGCCTTCTATCGGAGATCTTCTGGCGACGGTTCTGCGTATAATTGCTTGCCGCCTACATCTGAACTGTACAAAGCTCCTAAATTGTCACACGTAGATTTTAGTTTTTCACGGTCAGAACCTTTTCACAATGCCTTCGCCATCGAACAGAATGCCAAATTCGGACAGAAAAAGCTAGCTCTAAACAAGACTAATAAATCTTATTCATGACATAAGATTTTTTTCTCAACTGGTACGGCAACGATACTAACTGCTAATTTTTCGAGGACTAGCTAATGTTCTCAACCTTAGTTTCTGGACTGGGTCATTTTATTCAGCCTATTTATCGGGCACTAGTGGCCATCGAGAAAGATTCGCAAAGTTGGAGTGGGCCGCAGCAGTTTAAGTAATTTCTAAATCTGTTCGACCTCAACAGCAGTTATTTGCATAATAGTCAGATTCTCACAGCCACGGATTAAACTCGTCTCAATCAGATTCTAACTAATATCTTCTTGTCTGAAATGCAGCAGCACGGACTGCTTTATCCTTTCTTGTAGCGTGCGGACGAGGTCTTGTAGATATGGCATGCGAGCGTTTTTGTTCTGTCACAATGTCTGATCCTCGTGTTATGTCACATTACCACAGTTTTGTTATAATGCTCTGTGGTGCTAGAGTAACACGCCCGATTTAATACTTTTGGTAAGGTCGCGGTGTTGATGCAGCTTTGCAGTTTATGAATGCATGGGGCGCAAAATAAAGGTTCATGAAACTGTAAATAAAGATTTTAATTTTTGCCAAGCAATTTTGAATCCCCCGTCAAAGTGGCGTCCACGGCACGTGCCATGCCTGCCATACCCGAGATACGCCACTGCTGTCTGTGCACCATTGTATCCAAAGTGTGCAATCTCACAAAAATGAGAAGTCAGAGAAGCATCAGTAATAAGCTCCAGAACAATGCCAAGCAAAACTTAATCTTAATTTCGAAGAAAATTGCTCATAATATTCTTGTAATTTATATGTTTGTTTGTGACAAAGGAATGGCTATATCACAAACAAAGTATGGCCTTTTTCTTGCCTGTTTTTAGCTCTATTTGGCGTTTTATCGAAGTATTCATCTGGCAGCCCTGTTCCAGATCGTGCGATCAAGGGAAAATCACAAAAAAGGGTTGAAAGATGTTTATAGACATTTAATTGATTTTCTGAACCAAATTTCAAAACTGTCTTATTTCAACTTGATCTAGCTGACTTTTTGGTGCATCACTAGTTTCCCGTTTTGTTTTTTGATGTGGCAACCCCGGGTGTGATATATACAGCCGCACACTTGTTCTTGGAATATGTGCGTCATTTCGAGCTTTGGGAGTTCAGCAGGATTGATCATTACGGCTCACACAAACCCGTGTCTGTTCTGCCCCCTAGCAGTGCCGGGATTAAGGTAGTGCGGGGGCTGTAGCATTTCAAGAGCGCGGGGCCCTAAGCAGGCTCGTAACCAGCTTGGGACACTAGGAGGGGCGAAGAGTTTTTGGAGAAGAGTCCAATCTTTAAATTATGTCCAACATACTTTTGCAGGGGAGGGTAGAACAAATTTTTAGGAGATAAAAGCCCTCCCTGCCTCCCCTAATTACGGGCCTGACCCTCAGTTAAAAAACACCTCAGCACCTGCTAAAACAGGGATGGGAAACCTATTTACTATTACGGACCGCATGAAATATGGAATAACATTGGCGGGCCGCAAAAATTAACTAACTTTATCTTACAATTCTACTTTTATCTTCCAAAGGAAAATAAGGAGCAAAAACCAGGTCACGGAGCGATGGAGACTTCTTTTGGCTTACTGTCTACGTGTCTGCTTATCATGAAGTTTTGTTTTACCTTGGGAAACGAAAATTCTAATGCGGGACCTATTAATTGTTCTCGCCGGCCGCAGGTTCCCCACCCCTGTGCTGAAACATAAAGTGTGTGGGCAAGGCGTCCGTGCTACTAGCTTTACTCTCTGCATGCTCTCTCCAGTCCGCATCTTGAAATGACAGTCTGAATGTATCGTGCTAACCGCCAGTGTTGCCAGATTGCTGTGACCCAAATCTGCTAATGGTGTCACAAAAAATGTTAGATTCTGCTGAAAGTCTTGTCACAAATTTTCAGCTAAAATCTGCTAATAGCAGTGAAATTCTGTTAAAAAATATGTTATTTTTAAGATAATAAAAAAAATATGAAGTCATGCAATATATTAAATTTTCGTCTTGCACTCGCCCTCAATGAGCGTGGGCTGAAAATGCCGGTCTTGACCTCCACTCTTTTCGGCCTACAATTTTCTTTCAGTCAACATTTTGAGCAACGCAACTGCAGCTTACCTCGTTTTTTTGTATGACACACAGTCCATGACGATATCTTCAAATGGTTGCATGTTTTTATAAAGTAGAACAGCGTGGTCCAAACACTGGCACGCGGGCCGCATGCGACCCGCGGGCAGTTTTTGTGTGGTCCGCGAACGCTTTCTGTATAGGCTACCGCATGTTACACAAAGTCACAAATACATTATAATAGCAACACAGCCCTTGCAAGTCACACATCATTGACGTGCAGGTCAATATGCAACTATTAGGGGGCAGCAATATCTTTTTATAATTTATGACGTGGGGGGTAGCAATATCTTTTATGACGACTTACAATAGCTAACCTCTAGGTTCGGCTAACGCTGCAGTACTCTGTGACCCTAAAGGATGCGTTTATTTTTTTTTCCAAGCATAGACCCTGTAATTAATTTTCGAGTTAGCTTAGAAGATGTACATTGTGGAAGTAATGAAGTAATATTTACTCAAGTATAACAATTTAACAAAAAACAAGTGTCAAAAGAAAAATGTCAGGGGAAAACAGAAATTTCAATTCTAACTAGGAGCAAAGGTGTTTCTTCGCCAACAACAATGGCAAATCACAGTGTCTTGTGAGGTTGCAAGTGATATCCGTTCAGAAAAAGCTTTTATTTGAAGAGGCATTACAGAACCAAACACGAGAAAGCATACGGAAAAAACACGAAAATTCTAGAGAAGCAATTTTGAAATAATTGAAGGGTAACCAGGCCCGCAACCAGGGAGGCAACCGGGCAATTGCCCCCGCTTAAGAGATTTTATACTGAAGATGTGCTCCATGTTCGTAATTTGCAAAAGTGCTTTCCCAACTATGCAGCGGTCGAAAAGCGACACACGAAATAGAATGGCTGATGAAACCTGTTTGCGCCTGCTGACTACGGAAATTTTTAAGCGGACATTGACTTTATAACCAAAACCAAGAAACAAGAAATGGTTTTGTTATTTTGTTGGTGTGTTGTGTATCTTTTTTCTAGCAGAATATCTCTATTTTCGGTCGCAAACAAACGAACAGAAAACTTAAAAATTACCCTAGAATCAAAAACTGCGTTAGGCGTGCAGCAAAAATTAGGTCTATTAGAACAACAAACGAGTCTTTTAATTGTAATGGAGTTCCTCTATTTGCGGCCCGCAAATTTTTCCTCAAACCGTAATGTGGCCCTTGATGCTCGCGGTCTTGGACCACCCTGCAGTGGAACAATGCTCAGCGATAAACAATCTGAGCATCGCTTCAGCCCTTCAACGTTCTAAGTCTGGTCTTTGTAACTTAAAACTCAGAGTGCTTTTGCTACCAGCAGTTATGCTTTTCAGGCTCATAATGTTTCGGTATGATTGTATTATTGCAAACGCTGTAAAAGGCTTTTCTTGAATCATCAGGATAGGCAGTAGGCATTGAGCCAACTTTTACGTTCTGAACCTTGCAACCATATATGCCGAAACTTTTGGCAGCTTTGGTTTACCGGGAGTTTTTTTACCAGACATTACTACTCACTAGTGCAACTGAACCACTTGGAAATATCGTGTCGTGGGATGAAAACATTCTGCCAATGTTGCCTTTTGACCAAACGCGCTCACTAAGCACACAAGCAAATCATTTAAGCTTCACCAAGCTATCTAATTGCTTGCTATTGTGATACAAACATCTGCTTGAAGCAGCTTCGTTGCATCATAATAAAAATTCCAAATAATTGCAGGCAGTTGGTTGTGCTTTTTCCTGGTGTTACCCAATTAAAAACGTCATAAAGAGAAGTATATTTTTTGATGAAGAAGGTGTAAAAGTTTTCATCTTCAAAAACTGTTGAAACAGGTTTTTGGTCAGGAGTTTGTTACCTGCTAAACCTTCCAAACGGTTGGTAAAATCCTGCTAGAAAATCAGTTACCTGGTAGATTGGAAGTTTTACATTTAACAGTGAAAAAATCTTGCTAGATTTAGCAGCAAATCAGCTAAAATGGCAACACTGGGTGACCGCAATCTTATGCCTTTTTTTACGTAACTGTACAACAAGAATCAAACAAGAATTTCTAGACACAGACTTTTTTTATTGCAGAAGACCGCGGGGCCCCCAAAAGGGCGGGGCCCGTAGCAGTTGCTACATTGCTATTATTGTTAATCCGGCACTGCCCCCCAGTAGTTGTAAATATAACAGCCACATAATGAAAAACGCGTTTTCTTGCAAACTTTATGCGCAATCTCAATTCTTGTGTACAGTGGTTAAGTTTCAAACTGTCAACCCTGGGTGTCTACCATCCCAGCCGCATACCTCTTCTGCTCGACTACTATTCGAAGCGAGATTCGCGTAGCCCAGAGGTCTCCAAACTCTTTTATCCGAGGGCGACACAAGCTCTTACGCAAGGGATCGGGGCCGGACATCTTACGTATCGTGATTGTTTCGGGGTATGTTACATTCTGCCAAATTAACAAATTTTTCGGGAATTATTTTTTCATGATTGACAAAATGTCTTCGCTGACCGGATGTGGCCCGCGGGCCGTAGTTTGGAGACCCCTGGCGTTTTTGCAGTTGTGAACTGTGAACTGCGCTGACGTAGAACTGAGTGCGTTCTACTCACCTGTTTTAACGCGTTGCCAGATATTTTTGAAGTTATGAACTGCTCTGTCTAAGCGTTGAGTCCTGTGTTTTTCTCCGGTCCCCCTGACTTAGAGCGATGATAACTTATGTTCATTGCAGTAACATATTTTACAACAGCGAGTAACGATAGTGCGTGTAGAATAATATGCATGTTGTGTCAACAAACTTCGCCAAAACACTGGTTTGCAAACGTAAGTATGACGTCACATTGTGACGTCACAAACAGCGTATATCCAGTAACAATGATCACCACATACGCCACTGTTCAATACTATAATTTGCTAGGGGGACATACAATCAAGCAGTCGCCCCGGGCATCACCAGACCTCTGCACGCCGCTGGAGCTACGTATTCTATCTGATAATTAAATGAGTTGACACACAAAATGGAGCTGAACGGTGGTAGCACGTTTACGCTGAAAAGAAAGTAGCCTAATATCCGCACAATACCATAGGTTATCGTTGACACTGTTTTGTCATGTTCATTAATGAACACTAGGCTTAGATTTTCAGGTCATCGCAGCAAGTTACGCGGTAATCTACAAAAATCAACTATCAATTTCTCAATTTAAGTTTTGTGAACAGAACCAAACTGCTCATCGACTTGAAATTGCTGGAATGTGACACGGATTACCGATCGCAAGTCCGTTGGCGATGATTACTGTAGCGCAGTGGTCTTCAACCTTTTTTGTAAAATCGCCCCCCACAGGCACTTTGCTTGAAAATCGCCCCCCTTCCTACAATTTTTCTGAAAATGGTATTTTGTTTTGAAAATAATTCCGAGCTAAGGAAATATAAACGGGCAATCTAGTTAGCACAGAAGAAACCGAATGCAAATGATTTGTACGATAAATGTTATTAATTTCAAAAAAACAGCTCATTCCAACTAATGCGAACCTTGCGATGGTGTTTATCTGCAAGCTTTTTCAAAGCAGGTTGCAAGTTGTTCAGTTTAAATGGAGTTTCCCCGATCTTGCTCATGTCAAGATGATTGAGGTATTTACTACGCGTGTGCAGTACTTGGCAGAAACCTTGCTCAGGGAAGTACGTCATGGGAAACCCCAGTAATATTAGCTTCACTTTTCCTGAAAGTTGAGACGTTCCTGGATGGTGGAATCGTATTCGCTTATGCTAGTTAGCTGGCAAAAAGCTATTTCACCCATAACTTTCTACGCAGTGTAACTTTCGGCGTGATCTCCACAACAGAATGACTTCATAGCAAGCCTCAAACAACAGGTGGCGAAAAGGATTTTTGGGAGTCTTTAGTTTATCCAAGATTGGATGCTTGGGCTTGCTTTCCGGTCTAGGTTACTCCTTTCCTAGCCTACTGTTCTGTTACACTTTGTCGTAAGCAGGCATGTAGCGCTAACAAAAAAGTGTGGGAACGCACCCAAAAAAACCAGCCATTTTGAAACAGCTTCGAACTAATCTTAAAGCAAAACATGAAAAAGGTGTAGGAACACTCTTTCCACGCGTTCCCGCCCCACTACACCCCTGGTCATAAGTCAGATGAACACAGTAGAGCTATATCCACAGATGCCAAAATACTCGAAGTGACTGAAAAACACGATAAGCACGTTTTGCAACTTGCGGCTAGCTGTGCCTAGTTTTACTAGCCGTTAATTTCTACGTAAATTGTCTTGCAACAATCATATTTCCAGTTTTTTTTACTACAGAACACCTTTCAGCGGGACTACGTTGTTTTATTCAAGGTACTAACTAAAGCTTATAAAACACATGATAATGGACAGCCGTATTTTTTGCCAGCGAAACAATGGTTTGGCAATGCTATACCGAAGACCATGAAGTCTTGTTTCAAGGCAATTTTACTAATAATAATACATACGGTTGGAGAGATTTGTGACAGTTCACGACGAAAATTCATTAGGCCAAACTTGACGGCAACTCGCGATTCGCTATCGCCGCGAAAGTCGATGCGACGATTTAGCGGTAGCAGTGATTGCTGGACCAACTTTACTAACTTCAAAGAAGCTGAAATCTTCCTCTTGAAAAAATGGAGTTTGACCGATTGGGTATTTTCCGATAGCTATATCAGTGTCGGTTGCTTTCGACCACTATCGGTATAATAAAACTAATTAATGCATACTGCATTTATTGAAGCAACAACAACTGATATTGATATGATTTTGCAAGTTTAGTTGCAAATCTGAGATAATAATTGGTTTGTTGCGATTTCCGACGTGTACTGTTTTGCCCATTACTAGAAGATTGCATATTAAGTAGGCTAGGTGTGGGAAGGCAAGAAACGTGGTCTTACGGTACAGTACTTACTTAGTTTGGTAAATGCTGTGTCCATTATGCTTATAATGCTTTACCTTTATGATGTTCCCAGGTTTGACTCTATTTAAATGTACTTACCAAACATATCATGGCTAAGGTTGAATAACCCAATTCTTTAAAAGTTTGAAGCATACGGAATGAATTTGCTTCTGAGTTAACGTCAACACCACAGACTGAATTATTTTGCAGTTTCAAACGCAAGAAGTTGATAAGCCAAAATAAAGTTAAAATTTGTAAATTTTAAAGTCAAAATTTCAAGTTTTTAGGTCAAAAGATCGGTTGCCCTATAATCTTGGTGAGAAACGCGATGCTTGACTCCAAACCAGTCACAATCTCAGTGGTCTTGGATATTTGGTGCAGTGAAGCGTTTCACAGAACCATGTTACAGTAGTTTGACTGATGCGTGACCAGTCCGATATGTGTTTTATAACCTTTGTTACGAACCATGGAGTCGAAGATGCATCAAATGCTTTGATTCCAAAGTAACAAATATTGATTTTGTGAAATCAATTGAACATTTGAGTATGTTTTAACCTGCAAAAATCGCCCCTAAAATCTCGTAAATCACAAAATCATGAAATCGCTCGTGTTGAAGACCACTGCTGTAGTGTGTCGTGCAACGATTTAGCGGTCCCGGTGTCACGCGAAATTTCTGACTTCATGCCATGGGCACATGCACAAAGAAATATTCCACATATCAAATACCCTGAGAAAACTGGTATTTAGAGTTTAGCAGGCGCGAAACCAGGGGGGGTACATTTGGGGCATTTGCCCCCCGAATTTTTCAAAACATTGCATAGCAATTTTGACATTTGTAGAAACTTTCAAAGAAAAAAGATGAAATTTTGTATTCTAATCATTTTTAAGAAATCCTATTGGAATTTTTCTTTGTCATGCTCGCTAATCATTTCCTTACAAGATTTATTGAGACAGGTTATCTGATCGAAAATTTCGGAAATGATTGGTATTCAACTACAAATATGCTGGAAGTGTCAACTTGGGAGATAGTTTAAAATGTTCGTAATTTTAAGGCATTTTTTTGTCTATTTGTTGGTGTACTATTTTGTCTTAGACAGGCCTCAACTTGCCCTCATGAAACTTTATAATATGAGGGTACTGTTGAACCGCGCAAATTGGCAATTGCTGAAACTCTCAAATTGATAAGAGAATGCTTGACATAGCAGTTAGTACCTCGTCAAACCGCTTGTTGTTCTACGACCTTTTGATTATTATTTTTGTTCGGGACAAAGCGGATCATCATTATTAACGTAGTACATTTCTTGAAAAAGCATTGTTTAGCTGCATTTTCGCTTCGAAACCTGATAGTTTTTAATTACATTTAGGTTGAGGACTGTTTCACGTTTTAGTGTCTTTCTGGGTTGATCCCAGTACCACAGTTTGGGAAAAAAGGTTTAGTAAAGTGTCATATGAGTGCTAGGCAAGTGTTGAACGCACCGAGCTACTAGACCACTTTGGCTCCAAATGACGCTTTACAAGACCCTAACTTTTGCAACCAGTGCAAGTCCTGAAAGCTCATAGCCCTAAACGTGCTTCCAAAAGCTTTCACACAACTCATGGATGCCAGAAAAAGCCGTTTTGCCCCAAACACACCTGATCCGTTTTGCACCAAATGCTAGAATTTAAAGATCCCCTCACCCTTGACATAGGCTATCTTTTAAGTTTGGGATCTTCGTTTCTGATAGAAATTCAAGCGCATGCTAGAAGAATAGGGTTAGAACGAATTTGCTAAAACTAGACGAAAGTTAGGCAGGTTTACTACTGTAGTACTATACATCTGTCACACTAAAGCCATGACTACACTAGTTGAGTACGGAACCAGGTCTTTGCATGAGAATACAAATTTTTACTCTGTCCTGATCGTTCGGTCTGCATCTTGATTAAAACTCAAAAGTTTCCATTTTCGGAAATATTGCGGAGATAACTTTTATCTGTGTCAGGCTTATGCAGGATCACATGGAAATATTTCAACTACAGCAAAACCGTTTGAGGCTAAGAGTGTAACAAGCACAGTCACCTCATTACTGACAAATGGGTGGTAAAAATCTAAAATCTATTAACCACTACAAATATCTGGGAGCTGCACTGGATACTGATCTCCCAGATGACAAAGACATTCAGAGACAACTGCGATAGAAATATTGTGCAGCAAACAAGCTGCGAGCCTCTTCTGCAGATGTTCAAACGCAGTTAAAAATGTACTTTTTCGTTTCTTTTGTACGCGCATGTGTGCATCACAATTATGATGGAATTTCAGAAAATCATGCATGCAAAGATTGCGTGTGGCCTATGATTTTGGATGCAGAGCTCTATACAACCTGCCCGGAGAGCGAGTGTTAGTAGTTATGACTCATCAGGTTCAATGTAACAGTCTTACATTTGAGACCATATAAAGAAAAAATATGCACTTATTTCCCGAAACATGCAGAAGGTCTCATAACGTAATGGTTGCCTGCTTTGATGCGATCAGATTGTTTATATTCTTCCTTATTCTTTGAACACTACAACCGCATTTTATTTTGTGATTGAGTGCTCGGACATTGCAGTGTTTTTCGTTTGAGGGCGTGCATGTCACAATGCATTCGTACTTTACCTGGGCTTGACCAGTTTAGGAATTAGCGTCCCACTCTGCAGTAGTGTTGCACCAAGTGAAAAAATAGTGTTAAAGAATGCGTCTGTGAACCTGAGCCTCGGCCTCCAACGCCGTAACAAAACGTTCTGTTAACCCTTATCAGAACATACATTGACATTTGTCAACATCAATTTTTTCTTTTTGATTGCACTCGCCCCTTATACGCCAGCCCAACGCTATTCACCGACGAAGGAGAACTTTACATTAGCTTGCTACAGTAGCGATATCAAGATCCCAAATTGTTTCAACAATGAGTTATTTGCGTTTTGTCTTAATCGGAACACATGTTGACAGGGGCGGAGCTAGGGGGGTGCCAAGTGGGGCCACTGCCCCCCCAAAATTTTGCCTTCCCCCCCCAGTGGCCCCCCAGTCTATTTTCCCAAATTCTTTTTATCACTAGGATTTGCTGGGTGCAGTCTAGGGAAAATAGAC